>Ga0210124_1000146_pt1 | contig 40776 bp, 28 predicted proteins | sample Muzzi_PWC_D2_FD_185554 | JGI IMG/M metagenome (GOLD analysis project Ga0210124, IMG submission 185554) | Wetland microbial communities from San Francisco Bay, California, USA, that impact long-term carbon sequestration - Muzzi_PWC_D2 (SPAdes) | ecosystem: Environmental > Aquatic > Marine >...
AAGGACGCGGCCGGTGCCTGCGCTGGGACGTGCCCGCCGGCGGTGGGCCGGTCGACGCCGCCAACGCGTCGCGACCATCCGCGTGCGGACCGCGAATTATGGGGAGCTTCCCGGGCGTGGTCAATTTCCGTGGCAATAGCCCACACGGCGGCTGGGCACGGGCCGGGGCCAGTGAGTCCTTCATCTAAGGAAGGCAGGCAAGGAGCAGGAAGGCAGGAGGGGTGGGATTTGCCGCCGCGACGCGCCGGACCGCACCACGGCACGCGTCCTTGCGACGGAGGCGAGGGAATCCTCACAGGAAGGCACAAATCCAGTGCCCGAGGGTAGGTCGGATCAAGCCGCGTAGCGGCGGATCCGACACTGGCGGGCGTCGGCTCCGCTTCGCTTGAGCCGACCTACGGATCTGTGCGGATCATTCGCGCGCGACGGAATGCTCCCTCGCGAGGGCGGCGAGAGGTTCCTCTAAGGAAGGCAGGAATCCAGGAAGGCAAGAAGGGTGGTCTGGCGGCGGCACAGAAGAAGTCACCCTTCCTGCCTTCCTGCAGTTCTCCTGCTTTCCTTAGATGGAAAACGCGGCGTGGGGGCCTACCGCGTGGCGAAGGAGATCGGCTGGCGGTGTGGGCCCCAGGTGCCGGGTTGGGGGTCGAAGTGGCCGGGGATGGGGGCGGCGCAGCGGCCGCAGCGGCCGTCCTGCGTCAGGTTGTAGGCCCCGAGCTGGTACCAGTCGCGTTCGATGAGCAGGGCACGGCAGCTCGGGCAATAGGTGGAGCCGCCCGCCGGGTCGTGGACGTTGCCGGTGTAGACGTAGTGCAGGCCGGTGTCGAGGGCGATCTGCCTTGCCCGGGAGAGGGTGGACGGCGGGGTCTGCGGGGTGTCGAGCATCTTGTAGTCGGGGTGGAACGCGGTGAAGTGCAGCGGGACGTGCGGTCCCAGCTCGGTGGCGATCCACTCGCACTCGGCCCGGAGCTCCTCGTCGCGGTCGTTGTGGCCGGGGATCAGCAGGGTGGTGATCTCCACCCACACCTGGGTCTCGTGCACCAGGTAGCGCAGGGTGTCGAGGACCGGTTGCAAATGGCCATGGGCGAGCTTGCGGTAGAACTCATCGCTGAACCCCTTGAGGTCGACGTTGGCGGCATCCATCGCGGCGAAGAACTCCGCGCGCGCGATGTCGGTGATGTAGCCCGCGGTGACGGCGACGGTCTTGATGCCCAGGGTGTGGCACGCGGCGGCGGTGTCGATGGCGTACTCGGCGAAGATCACCGGGTCGTTGTAGGTGAACGCGATCGACCGGCAGCCGAGGTCGGCGGCCTTGTCGGCGATCGCCTCCGGCGACGCCTGGGCCGCGAGGGTGTCCCACTCGCGGGACTTGCTGATGTCCCAGTTCTGGCAGAAGCGGCAGGCGAGGTTGCAGCCGGCGGTCCCGAATGACAGGCAGGCCGTGCCGGGGTAGAAGTGGTTGAGGGGCTTCTTCTCGATCGGGTCGACGCAGAACCCGGACGAGCGGCCGTAGGTGGTGAGCACCATGTGGCCGCCGACCGCCTGGCGCACGAAGCAATGGCCGCGTTGTCCTTCCTTGAGCACACAGTCACGCGGACAGAGATCGCAATGGACCCGCCCGTCCTCCTGACGGTGGTACCAGCGCCCCGGATGGTCGGCAACATCGGGCATCATGCACTCCTTCCCGCGGAACGATATTTCACCACCTCGAAGCGGGACAGGCGGACCGGCTGGCCGGGCGGGATGCCGGCCTTGCGTCGGGCCACCTCCACCTGTCGGTGTGCATCGTCGATCCCCGCGAGAGCGGGGAGCAGGACGCCGCGGCGGCCGCCGTCCTCCACCACGACCCCGTAGCGCCGCGGGTCGAGGGCGTCGACCGAGTCGACCGCCTCCGGTGGGGTCAGGATGCTCACCTCGATGGTGAGGCCGGGGACCTCGTCGAGGGTGACCGGCGCGAATCGCGGGTCCGCGCTGGCGGCGGCGATGGCGCGGTCGATGGTCTCGGTCGCCAGGTTGTCCGTGGTCGGCTCCAGACTGCCGATGCAGCCGCGCAGCTCGCCAGCGGGGGTGAGCAGGGTGACGAACAGGGCGGCCCGGTCTTGTACCTCGGGGGCGAGGCCGGCGGGCGGGCGGGCGACGCGTCGCTCTCCGACATAGGTCTGGATCGCCTGGCGGGCGAGCGCTGGCAGGTCCCGGGCAGCCATCGCGGCGACCGCGGCTCCGGTGAGCAGGGCGACCCCGTAGCCGACCCCGAAGGGTCCCTCGTAAGACAGGAGGCGCGGTCCGACCGGCGCGAAGTCGAAGGTCGCGGCGGCGAACAGCAGGGAGTCGAGGCAATCCTCACCGGCGCGCTCCACCCTGTGCGGATCGAGGGCGAGGAGGTCGCGCAGCTCGCCAGTCCGGAGCAGACCGGCCACCTCTTCGTCGAAGCGCCGTCCCTCCGGATCGAATCCCGCCGGGGCATCGCGGGTCAGGCGATGGCTCATGTCACCGCTGGCGAGGACCAGCAGGTGCCGCCCGAGCCCCTGGGCGGCCGCCGCCAGGGCCTGGCCCAGGGCCACCGGGTCACCGGTGCCGGGGTAGGGGAGGCTCACCACCACCGTCGGCCCATCCCAGCCGGCCTCACAGAGAAACGAGAGGGGAACGACGGTGCTGTACTCCAGGCGGCGCGCGTCCAGGGAATGCACGGGGAGGTCGAGGCCACGCGCCGCCTCCTCGAAGGCGGCGGCCAGCTCGCGGTCGACGGGCAGGGACACGGCCACGTCGCCGGCGCCGAAGTCGCCGAGGGATCCCATGACGCTGGAGCCGATCTGTAGGGTCGCCGCCGACGGGTGGCGCGGGCCGTGAGGCGCGGTGATCACCACGGCCTCCGGATCGTGGGCCAGCACCTCCCGGGCGAGCTGCCGTGCCGCGGCGGTGGTGGCGGCGACCGCCGACGCTCGGGCGCCCGCGACCGCCGGGACGATGATCGGTGCATGGGGCAGGAGGCCCGCGGCGATGGTCAGGGTGTCCACGGCCTACCTCCTTCGCCCTCGAGGCCGGCGTCGTGGTCGCCGGTGGTCGCAAGGAAGGCCCCGGGCTGGCTGGTGATCGACACGGCTAAGGCTTTCCCCGGCTGGCGGGTCGTCATCGACAAACCGGGCCGGTGTCGCGCGGCCACCGGCGCAGGAGAGGTCCTTCCGCACACCCTCAAATGTAGCGCAAAGCCGGGCTCAGCGAGGCGGCGGGCGTCCGCTCGCCAGGAAAGTCACGCACCGCATCCACGAAACGCCCCAGGGAAAGACTCAGGAATTTCAGCGGATTGGCTCATGACCGCCTCATCAAGAGCCGATATGGCTCAACGATCATCCGAGATCGGAGGTTCTTATGGAGGGAACGGTGACTCACCGGCTGGGTTGGGCCGCGGTCGCCCTCGCCGTCGGTGTATGGGCGTTGCCCGCTGCGCGTGCTGCGAGCCTGGAGGAGGTTGCCCGCGATACCGAGGTCCTCAAGGAGAGTGTCGCGGAGCTCCACGGCGCGTTGACAGACCGGGCCGAGCTGTCCGGCTACTACGACTTCGAGTACTTCAACAGCAACCGTGACGGCGACCCGTCCCACTTCAATCAGCACCACGTCAGCCTGTTCGTGAGCCATACCTGGAAGGATTGGCGGTTCTTCACCGAGCTGGAATGGGAGGACGGAGCCGAGCTGGAGGACGGCGACGGGACCGGCGCCGTCCTCGTGGAGTCGGCCTGGGTGGAGTACCTGCATGGCGACTGGTTCGAGGTCCGCGGCGGCAAGCTCCTCCTGCCGCAATACTGGAACGTCAACCACTATCCCAACGTGGTGCTCTCCACCGAGCGCCCCTTGATGGTGAAGGAGATCTACCCTGGCGAGGGGACCGGATTGATGGTCCACGGTACCACCTATGGGCGGGACGTGGGCGCCACCTATCACCTGTACGTCACCAACGGCGAGGATCGGGTGAGCGAGGACGACAATAACGGCAAGGCGGTAGGCGGCCGCGTGACGGTCCACCTGGCGAGCCTCGTGGATGGGTTCAGCCGCTTCGACATCGGGGCCAGCGGCTACCACGAGAACGCTCCCGGCCACGGCGGCAGCGACGACGTCTATGGCTTCGACGCCCAGATCAACACCGCGCACCTCGAGCTCCTCACCGAGTTTGCCAGCGAGACGGAGGACGGCCAGAACAACGAGGGGTTCTACGTCCAGCCCTCGGCCCGCGTCTACCGAGAGGTTCGCCTGTTCTACCGCTACGGCTACGCGGATGCCGGCGGCATCCGGCAGAGCCGCCACACCGCCGGGGTCAATGTTCGGCCGATGCCCAACGTCTCGTTGAAGCTCGAGGTCAATGACAACGAAGTCGCCGACGGTGACACGACCGAGGACTGGCAGGGGATGGCCACCTCGGTCGCCATCTTCTTCTGATCCACGAGCATGTCCGGAGCCACCGCAGTGAGTCGCGCATTCATCCTGGCCGTGCTGCTGCTCGCTGCGATGGGCGCCATGGCGGCCCAGGCGGCGGATTTCGTGGTGATCGTCCATCCGCAGGTCGGCGTCAATGCCCTCAAGCTCGAGGAGCTCAGGCGTATCTATCGCAAGAAAAGGACCGAGTGGCCCGACGGAAAGGCGATCATCCCCTTCGATCATGCGGGCTCATCCGACCTGCGCAGGTCGTTTTGTCGCAAGGTGCTCGGCGCCACCGTGTCCGAGGTCCAGAACTACTGGATCAACCAGCGGATGACCGCGGGCATCACCGGTCCCAAGGTCTTCAAGTCCGCCACCCTGGTGAAGCGGTTCGTCGCCAATACGCCGGGGGGGATCGCCTACATCGCCCCGGACGAGGTCGACGACACGGTCAAGGTCGTGGCCATCGATGGGCTGTAGGCACGGAAGACCCACGACCCGGTGCGGTCCATGGCGGCTCGCTGGAGGCTACTCCGGCGCGATCGCCGCGGCCTTGTCGAGGGCGTTGCGAACCGCACGGGCCAGCTCGCCGCCGCGGTATGGTTTGGCGACAAAGGGTAATGACCCGAGGCCCCTGGGTAACCCGTCGGCCGCATAGCCGCTGGAGAGCAACACCCGTACTTCGGGGTCGATGGCGCGCAGCGCCTCCACCACCTCGGTGCCGGACATGCGTGGCATCGAGAGATCGAGCAGCACCAAGTCGATGCGTTCCCGCTCGCGCGCGAACAGGGCGACGCCCTCCGCACCATCGGCGGCGGCCAGGACCGTGTATCCGGCACGGCCGAGGATCGTTTTGCCGAGGTTGCGGATGACCTCCTCGTCGTCGATGACCAGGATGGTTTCATTGCCGCGCTGCGCCGTGCTCGGTGGTGTCCGGTGGGGGTCAACCGGGATCTGGGCCGCCGAGGCGGGGAGGTACACCGAGAAGGTCGTGCCGCTCCCGGCCGTGCTGGCGACCTCGATCCACCCGTGGTGCTGACGCACGATGCCGAAGGCGCTCGCCAGGCCGAGGCCGGTGCCGTGGCCGATCTCCTTGGTGGTGAAGAACGGCTCGAAGAGGTGGTCGCGGTGGGCCGGGGCGATACCGGTCCCGTTATCGGTCACCGAGACCACCACGTACGGTCCGCGGGCGACGTCGAGATCGGCGGGGCAGTCCCGGGTGTCGAGGTGTCGCAGCTCGGTCGTGAGGGTGATGACGAAGGCATCGTGAGACCGCTCGGGGAGGGTGTTGCCGAGGAGGATCGCGGTGATGGCGTCCCGTGCGTTGACGCACAGGTTCATGAGCACGGAGTGGATCTGGCTTCCGTCCGCCATCACCAGCGGGAGATCGTCTCCGAGACGGAGCTCGAGCTCGATGCGGCGGTCGATGGTCCGGTACACCAGGGCGTGGACTTCCTGGAGGAGCGCGTTGATCTCTGTGGGCTGAAACACCAGCTGTGACTCCCGGCTGAAGGCCAGGAGCTGGGCAACCAGATGGGCGGAACGGCTCGCGGCCTGCTCCGCCTGAGCGAGCGGCCGTGTCAACTTCGGGTCGCGAGTCTCCTGCTGGGCCAGGTCGAGATTGCCGAGGATGCCGGTCAGGAGGTTGTTGAAGTCGTGCGCGATACCCCCTGCCAGTTGCCCCAGCGCCTCGAGCTTCTGTCCCCGCCAGAGCTGTTCCTCCACGCGGCGCAGCTGGGTCACGTCGCTGGAGACCGCCACGTAACGGGTGATCGTCTGGCTCTCATCGCGAATCGGGGAGACCAGCACCGCCTCGGTCAGCTCGCTCCCGTCCTTGCGCAGCCCGCTGCAGGTGCCGCTCCATGACTGGCCACTGGAGACCGTACGCCGGACCTCGTCGTAGAAGGCGGCGTCATGCTCGCCTCGTTTGAGCACCCACGGTCGCTGGCCGACGGCCTCCGCCCGGCTATACCCGGTGGTGGTCTCGAAGGCGGGGTTGACGTAGTCGATGGTGAAGGTGTCGTCCGTGATGAACACCGACTCGGCGAGCTGCTCGATGGCCGTCGCCAGTTGCCGCACCTCGACGGCGCTGTCCCGGAGCGCCGCCTGCTGGCGGGTGATCTCCTCCACCATATGGTTGAAGGCCCGGCTCACGGAGGCCGCCTCGGCGCTGCCGCGCTCCGCCAGCCGGATGTCATAGTTGCCGTTGGCGATTCCCTCCAGGCCGTGGGCGAGGCGGCTGATGGGGCCGGTGAAGAGGTTGCGGATGAGGACGATGAGGAGCGCGAAGATGGCGCACAGGGCCACTCCCTCGAATGCCAGATCACGGCGGAAGAGCGCGGCGGTGCGTTGCTCGATGGGTTCGAGGGGCAGGGTGATGCTGATGATTCCGCGGACCTCTCCCTCGCGGTAGCCGGTGAGCTGGCCAAACCCCTCTGCGAATGCGGCGGCGACCTGGGCTGGATCACCGTGGCAGGACAGGCACGAGCGTTCCACGACGAGGGGGGCGGCGTAGTAGTAGAACGAGCCGTCGCCGCCGCTGTGGCTGGTGAAGATCTCGGTGAGCTCCGGGTTGCCGCGGAACCGCGCGATGGCTTCCTGTTCCATCGCGTTGGCGCGATTCTTCGGGTTGTTCGCCCGGTCGCTGACGACGTTGAAGGAGAGTCCGCTCGGGTTCAGGGCCTGAAACCGCTCCGCGATCCGGGTCATGGCCAGGGGTGGGAGCAGGGCGAGGGTGTGCTCGTTGACCGGCACGTGGCCGTCGGCGATCTCGCTGCTCATATAGCTCAGGGTGGCGGCGAGGAAATGCGCCAGGTCCCGGGCCTGCCGGTGCGCCTCGTCGGTCGCGAGGCGCACCTCCTCGCGGTGGGCCCCTAACGAGCGAAGGCCGAGCGAGGCGACCAGGATCGCCCCGACCCCCAGCAGCGCCTTCGTGTGGAGCCGCATGGATCCGATCCCTTTCTACGCGTGCCCGCCATGCCTGTGCTGCATGGAACACGATAAAGGCGCTCGCCTATCAAGGTAAACCCATTGAAAACACCGAGAATTCGTCAACTTTAGGAGCGCACAGGCGCCCGCGGACGGGACCGGCATCGCGGGCCACTCACCACACCAAGCCTGAGTTTCTTCCCCCGGGTCGTTGCGCGGGTGCGCCGCTGCCCGTAGATCCCGGCCGGCGCGCGTCCGAGGCCGCAGGCAGGCTCGCGGCCTGTGGAGGGCCTGGACGAGGACGCGGCCAGGAGAAAACGCCCGCAGTAGGGACGGTGCGCGACTGCGGGCTACGGGATCTGGAGGCGACGCCCGGATTTGAACCGGGGATAAGGGCTTTGCAGGCCCCTGCCTTACCACTTGGCCACGTCGCCGCAGAGCGGAAAAAAAACGGTTGGAACAGCGCGGAGACTGTCCCAACCGGCGGTATTTGGAGCGGGAAACGAGATTTGAACTCGCGACCCCAACCTTGGCAAGGTTGTGCTCTACCCCTGAGCTATTCCCGCATGAACACGAAGAATTATCGGCGACGGGTGGGGGTGAGTCAACGAGGGAGGAGCGGATGGACCTGGACGGCTTGCTGACACGGCTCATCGGTCTGGGGAGCGATCAGACCTGGATCGTGCAGGCGTTTGTCGTGATCTTCCTGGCCCTGGTCGTCGATTTCCTGCAACGCGGCGTGCTGCGACGGCTGCACATGCGCCTGACCGCGACTCAAAACCCTTGGGACGACGCTCTGGTCGATGCCCTGCGCCGTCCCCTCGGGGTTTTCATCTGGATCGTCGGCATTAGCTTCGCCGCCGAGATTGTCCGCAAGGAGGGCGGTGGTGCCATCTTCGATGCGGTGGTGCCGCTGCGCGATGTAGGGGTAATCGCTGTGATCGCGTGGTTTCTGATCCGCTTGGTGCGGGGGGCGGAGACCAACATCGTGACCCGGCGCGAGTCGGCCGGTGAGTCGGTCGATCGCACCACCATCGACGCCATCGGCAAGCTGGTTCGGGTGTCGGTGCTCATCACCGCCACGCTGGTCGCGTTACAGACCCTCGGCTACTCGGTCTCCGGCGTCCTCGCGTTCGGCGGCGTCGGCGGTATCGCCATCGGCTTTGCCGCGAAGGACCTGCTTGCGAACTTTTTCGGCGGCCTGATGATCTACCTCGACCGGCCGTTCGCGGTCGGCGATTGGATTCGCTCCCCCGACCGCGAGATCGAGGGCACCGTCGAGGAGATCGGCTGGCGCCTCACCCGGATTCGCAGCTTCGACAAACGCCCGATCTACGTGCCCAACGCCATGTTCGCCACTATTGCCCTGGTCAATCCGTCGCGCATGAGCCACCGGCGGATCTACGAGACGATCGGCATCCGTTACCAGGATGTCGACAAAATGGCCGCCATCACCCGCGACGTGAAGGCGATGCTGGGCGGCCATCCGGAGATCGACGCCAGCCAGACGTTGATCGTGAACTTCAATGCCTTTGCCCCGTCCTCCCTCGACTTTTTTGTCTATACCTTCACCAAGACCACCAACTGGGTGCACTACCACGAGGTGAAGGAGGATGTCCTGTTGCGTATCCTCGCGATTGTGGCGGCACACGGTGCCGAGGTCGCCTTCCCCACCTCCACGGTCCACGTCCCGGAGGGGTTGGCGGTGAGCATGGACGGCGCCGGCTCCGGCGGTGTCATCGCAACCACCGATGCGGGTTAAATGTGTTGGGGGTGTAGCGGGACGACCGTACACTGCGGGCCTATTTCAGCGGGGGCATGGATGGGTATCGGTCTGAGGTGGTTGTTCGTCGCCGCCGTCGTCGCCCTGGGGCTCGGCGGTTGCCACGAGTCGGCGGACACCTCGGCGGCGGGCAGCGCCCAGGTGCCGGCGACCGGTGGAGGGACCCGCCAGGTCGTCCTGCCGCCGACCGGCGACGTCGCCTTGACCCTCACGGAGGGGGCACTGGCGACGGATACCACGGTCACCCTGGAGGTGGTCGACCGACCCGTACCTGCCGACGTGGGCATCGTGAGCAAGGTCGTGCGCATCGGCCCCACCGGGACGCAGCTCCGGCAAGCGGCCACCCTGAGCTTTGCCAACTTCCTCGCCAGCCTGCCCGCGGGCACCGAACCGGCTGCCCTGGCCCTGGCCTTCCTGCGTGACGACGGCCTCCTGGAGACCATCCAGTCCGGGCCGTTCTTCGCTAGCATCGTCGGTTCCATCGACCACTTCGGTGATGTCGTGCTGGTCGAGCTCCAGCCGCGCACGGTGGGCATCGCGGTGGCCCGCGATCCCCTCCTGGGCGACGCCCTGCACACCCTCTCGATCTCAGTGGGCAGCCAGGTGGCCGGCGCGGTCTATCCAGTCGAGACGACGGTGGACCTGGAGACCGATCTCGGCGAGCTGAGCGCGGTCTCCGTCACTCCGGGGAGCGTGCCGGCAAGTGTCACGCTGGCGGCCGTGGCGGACGGCACGGCGACGGTCACCGCGACGCTCACCGGAACCACCATCACCAACTTTGCGCAGGTTCGCCTGCGCCTGCCCCTGGTCCACGTGATGACCAGCGCCGGGGACTTTGACCTGGCGCTCTTCCCTGCCGACGCGCCGGGCCACGTCGCCAACTTCCTCACCTATGTCAACGAGGGGTTCTACGACGGCACCATCATCCACCGGGTGCCGCCCAACAACTTCGTTGTCCAGGGCGGTGGCTTCGAACCGGGGATGGTGCGCAAACCGCCGACCCACGACCCCATCCAGACCGAGGCGGACAACGGCCTGAGCAACGTCCGTGGGACCCTGTCGCTCGCCCTTACCGGGAGCGACGCCAATAGCGGTACTTCCCAGTTCTTCATCAATCTTGGCGACAACAGCTTCCTCGATGCCCCCAGCGTGCCGGGTTTCACCGTCTTCGGCGAGGTGGCGGCGGGGATGGATGTGGTCGATGCCATTGCCCAGGTGCCGACCCAGACGGTGGTCGACGACCAGGGCGCGTCGCACGACGACGTCCCGGTGACCGACGTGGTGGTCGAGCAGATGGCGCAGGACTGACGTCTTCTTGTCGGAGCGGGCTTGCCCGCAAATAGACGGCGTAGGCTGGGGCGGGCGGCGCCGTGGTGGTTCGCGACCCAGGTCGCTCCGACGCCATCTCTCGGCATCGGCCCCGCTACACCACCCCCGCCACCTCCAGCACCACCGCCTCATCCACGTCGGCACGGATCTCCACCCGCCCGATCGCCGTGGGCAGCACGTAGCGCGGCCGGCCCGCCACGGTCTTCTTGTCGTGGCCGATGGTGGTGAGGAAGCCTGTCTTCGGCAGGGCCGGGTAGTCGGTGGGGAGGCCGGCCCGCGCCAGGAGAGCACGGATGCGGTCGGCGAGCCCCGACCCGCACAGCCCGAGGCGTTCGGCGAGCCGTGCCGCCACCACCATCCCCATGGCCACCGCCTCGCCGTGGAGCACCGTGCCATAACCGCTCAGGGCCTCGACCGCGTGGCCGAAGGTGTGGCCGAAGTTGAGGATCGCCCGCAGCCCCCCCTCCCGCTCGTCCTGGGCCACCACCTCTGCCTTGATCTCACAACAGCGCTGGATGACGGGCGCGAGCGTCGCCGGGTCGAGGGCGAGGATGGCGTCGAGATCCCGCTCCAGGCGGGCGAACAGGTCCGCGTCCCGGATCACCCCGTACTTCACCACCTCGGCGAACCCCGCCAGCAGCTCGCGGCGCTCCAGGGTGCGCAGGGTGTCGGTGTCCGCCACCACCATCACCGGCTGGTAGAAGGCACCGATGATGTTCTTCGCCCCGGGATGGTTGATGGCGGTCTTGCCACCGACCGACGAGTCCACCTGGGAGAGGAGGGTGGTGGGCACTTGCACGTAGGGCACCCCACGCATGTAGGCGCTCGCCGCGAAGCCCGCCAGGTCACCGATCACCCCGCCACCCAGGGCCACCACCGCCGTGGCGCGATCGGCGCCGAAGGCGAACAGCGCGTCCTGGATTCCCATGAACTCGGCCACGCACTTGGACGACTCCCCCTGCGGCACCTGGTGGGTCGTCACGGCGAACCCGGCCGTTGTGAGGCTGTCGCGCGCCGCGTCGCCATAGAGCTCGTCGATGTTCGGCTGGGTGACGACCAGCGCCCGCCGTCCGGGGATGGTCCCCGCCAGCCACCCCCCGAGGCGCGGCAAGATCCCCGCCCCGATGTGGATCGGGTAACTCCGCTCGCCGAGGTCGACCGTCAGGGTGTGCATGGGGGATAGCGGTCAGCCGTCAGCTATCAGCGTTCAGCCTGTGAGGACGGCTCCGCTGGCTATCGTTTCGAGGGGTCGCTGGCGTCCGGTTCAGGTGAGGAGGAGGGTCGGTGCTCGGCACCTTCTTGCGAGGAGCGGATAGCTGACCGCTGAAAGCTGACGGCTTCAGAAGTTGCGCACATGCTCCAGGTACGCGTCGTAGTTGCGGCGGATCTCGGCCAGCGAGTCGCCGGCGAACTTCTCCAGGAAGGCGTCCGCCAGGCAGAACAGCACCGCCGCCTCGGCGATCACCCCGGCGGCGGGCACGGCGCAGGTGTCGGAGCGCTCCACCGAGGCGCGATAGGGCTTGTGGGTGGCGGTGTCGACGCTCTGCAGCGGCTTGTACAGGGTGGAGATCGGCTTCATCACCGCGCGTACCACGATCTCCTCGCCCGTGGTGATGCCGCCCTCGAAGCCGCCGGCCCGGTTGGTTCGCCGGTGGTAGCCGCGCTCCTTGTCCCACAGGATCTCGTCGTGGACCTGGGAGCCGGGCCGGTCCGCGCAGGTGAAGCCCAGGCCGATCTCCACCCCCTTGAAGGCCTGGATCCCCATCACCTGGTAGGCGAGGCGCGCCGGCAGCTTGCGGTCCCACTGCACGTACGAGCCGAGCCCCTGGGGCACGCCCTGCACTCGCACCTCCACCGTGCCACCGAGGGAGTCGCCGTCCGCCTTCGCCTGGTCGATGGCCGCGCGCATCCGGGTTGCGGCGTCCTCGTCCACGCACCGCACGTCGCTCGCCTCGGCGCGCGCCTGCAGGTCGGTGAAGCCGAGGCCCTCCGGCACCTCGGGCCGCACGCCGCCGAGGTTGACCACATGGACCAGGGACTCCACGCCGAATTGCGCCAGCAGGGCGCGGGCCACCGCCCCCGCGGCCACGCGCATGGTGGTCTCCCGGGCCGAGGCCCGCTCCAGCACGTCGCGCATGTCGCGGTGGTCGTACTTCATCGCCCCGTTCAGATCCGCGTGGCCGGGTCGCGGCCGGGTCACCGCCGCCAGCGCCCCCTTGTGCTCGGGCTCCGCCGACATCTTGGGCCCCCAGTTCTCCCAGTCACGGTTGGTGACCTGCAGGGTGACCGGCGCGCCGGTAGTCTCTCCCCAGCGCACCCCGGCGAGGATCTCCACCCGGTCGGTCTCGATCTTCATCCGCCCACCACGGCCGTAGCCGCCCTGGCGCCGCGCCAGATCGCGGTCGATGTCGCCGCGCGTCAGGGGCAGGTGGGAGGGCAGGCCTTCGAGGATGGCGGTCAGGACCGGGCCGTGGCTCTCGCCGGAGGTGAGATAACGAAGCATCGTGTGTTCCAAGACGCTCAATCAGTCCACACCACGGGCGCCCATCTGCCCGAATCTTCGGGCCGTGTCCTCGACCGTGCTCCTCGACGTACGGAAAGTACGCCTGCGTCGCCCGGTCTGCGGGCCGGCCCAAATCTCCGGGCACCTGCGCGCCCGCCTCCTATGGAGCGTGGGCATCCGAGGTTCAAGTGTTCGATTACAGATCCATGAGTCTACGTGACACCGAGTGCTGGCGGTAGCGGCGATCGAGGGGCACCCGTGTGGTAGGCTCGCATCCCTCACGGCCCAAGGAGCAATGATGAAACGGATGTTCTGGCTCGACCTGGAGATGACCGGCCTCGACGTGGAGAGCTGCGTCATCCTCGAGGTCGCGGCGATCGTCACCGACCTGGAGCTCAACCCATTGGAGGAGTACACCCGCGTGGTGCAGCAGCCCCAGGCGGCGCTCGATGGGATGGACGAGTGGTGCGTGAAGACCCACGGCGAGACCGGTCTCACGGCCGCGGTGCCCGACGGCCTCCCCCTCGCCCAGGTGGAAGACGAGGTCCTGGCCCTGATCGATCGCCACTTCAAACCGGCGGAGAGCGTCATCCTGTGTGGCAACTCCATTCACCAGGATCGCCTGTTCGTGAACCGCTACGTCCCCCGCCTCGCCGCCCGCCTCCACTACCGTATGGTCGACGTCTCGTCCTTCAAGGAGATCTTCCGCTCCCGTTACGGCATCCAGTGGGAGAAGGCCAACAACCACCGCGCCCTGCAAGACACCCGCGAGTCGATCCGCGAGCTCGCCGAGTACCTCCGCTACATCCAGCCGCCGACCGCCACGTCGGATGACCAGGGAACTACTTAACGCAGAGTCGCGGAGACGCAGAGGCGCAGAGAACTGCTTAACGCAAAGGCGCCAAGGCGCGAAGGCGCGAACGGATCTGACCACGGGTGACATAGGGCAGGCAGGAACCACAGATGGACGCATATGCCACCGACATTCCGCCATGGTACTCCCCGTAGTACGTAGAGCTGTCGAGCTCCTTGCCGCGAGATCCTATGGGGGAAAAGCAAGACATCGAGAAGGGAACGGCGGAGGGATTCCTGACTCTCTACAACCAGCTTAAGGGAACCGATTTCAGGGTCGAGGCGATCGACGATGCGCCCGACGCAAGATGTGTGGACTCGCGTGGCAACACGCTCAATCTTGAAATCACCACCACTGAAGATCGTGCAGGGGACATCAAAGCTCTGCTAGGGCGGTCAGGGGCTCGTAGTTTGGAGACCCTTCGTGCTCATCTTGAACGGGTTGCTCGTGGAGAGGAGCCCCTTCAATTCAGCAGCCTCTCGGGTGAGGTCAGCGACAATCTTCTTGAAAGGCTCAATAAGAAGATGAAGAACGACTATGGTTCTAATACCGCCCTGGTCATTCGGGATTCGTCGGGCGTTGATTGGGATTGGGCCTCTGCGATCTCGGTTATCCGAGGACGCCTAGGGTTGGTGAGAAATCCTTTTTCTCATGGAATTTGGTTGGTGTCCCGGGTGAAGGATCGCCTGTTCCAGATTCTCTGAACGCCGGCGTTGAGCCCGAGAGTGCGTGTCTGGTTAGCCTTGTCCCAGGGCGCAGGACGCCGATGGTCCGCACAGTACTTGGGGCACGTCACGAGTCCCTGTCTTTTGCGCTTCTTGTAGAATCCTCTTCGACGCTGGCCAGGGGAAATTGCTGCACCCCCTCTGCGGCTCTGCGTTAGGCAGTTCCCGGTGGTGAGATCGCTCGGCATCGAGCTACTCCGGGTAGCGGGTGGTGATCCAGTCGGGGTAGCGGTACCGGATCTGGTACAGGGCCCAGAGGCCCTGGATGGTCGGGTGTGCCGTCGGGGTGGCGGTGTGGAGGTGGAAGCGGAGGAGGCCGGGGCCCCAGTGGTGCCAGGGATAGGTCCAGCCGCCGTCGTCGCGCTGGTTCGCCAGGATCCGCTCGACCCAGGATCTCCTGACCAGGTCCGGTCGCCCTGCGGCGAGGAGAAACGCGACGCGTTGCAGGTAGATGTCCGACACGCGGAAGTCGACCAACGCCTCGCGCGCGACCCGTTCACAGAGGTGGTCGATCAGGGCATCGAGCTGGTCGGTCGATCCCTGGAAGTCACGGTAGACCTTGACGGCGAAGAGCTGGTGGGTAAGGGAGCCCGAGACGTGCATCTCGGGGTCGAACATCCGGTCCACCTCCTGCGGGGGTAACGCCACCCGGGCAGGGTCGATCGCGTACAGGATCCACTGCTGGTAATCCTGCAGACGCCTCAGGCCCTCGGGAGACGGCGCATCGGCGGCCCGATCCGGGTCTGACAACCTCCTCCAGAGGCTGTCGTCATCCTGCTGAAGGTAGGCCGCCGACAGGCGGGTCAGAAGGTCGTTGTCGGAGAGCCGCGCCATATCGGAGAGCATGTGGAAGAGGGCCGAATTCGGCGTGGCGAGGAGGTCCCGTCCGTGTTCGCGAACCCACTCCGTGCCGAGGTAGATCGCGTTCCCGAGTCGCACGCGGAACCTGTTCTGGGTAGCTCTGGAAAACGAGACGTTGTTGTAGACCGTGGCGACCGTGAGGCCGACGAGGCAAACGGTCAGGAGGAGGGCCGCCCCTCTGAGGAGGTATTTCATGGTGCAGAGGGATGCCCGAGAGGTTGCATGAGATCCAGAGCGACGTCCGTGTCCGTTCTCGGCCAGTCTGTGCTGCGTGCCCTTGCGTCCTTCGGCGGTGGAGGCCCTGTGCGGTTCTCCGCCTCTTCGATGAGGAGGCCGTTCGTTGTCAATAGCCATGGCGGTCAGGCCTGCGCGGGTGACCCGGGTGCCGCCGCGTCCGGGGGCTCCTGTAATTCGCCGCCACGGCGATGGGCGTGCTTGACCCGGCGGGTCGGGGAAGCGTGAACTGCCAGTGCCCGCGGTGACGGGCGATCGGACGCGCAGAAGGAGGCGAGACAATGGGACCACAACGTCGCTCGTTACCCCTGGTACAGCGTCGCCGCAGCGAGCCGGGAGTCGCCCCGGGGACGATGTCGGTCGACCCGCACGCCGGCCCCTCGGCCATTCGTGTCATCACCTACAACGGGGAGGTCGCGGAGGAGCATGCGGTGGCGGATGCCGCGATGCTGGGCCCCTTGCGCCGCCCGGATCGCGTGATGTGGGTCGCCGTGGAGGGGCTGGGCGACTCCCGGGTCCTCGAAGAGCTGGCGCTCCTGTTCGGTCTCCACCCCCTCGCCCTGGAGGACGTGGTCAACGTCCACCAGCGGCCCAAGGTCGAGGCGTACGACGACCACCTTTACTGTGTGATGCGCATGCCCAGCCTGGAGCGGGGGCGATTGGACGTCCAGCAGGTCAGCATCTTCATGGGGGTCGGCTTCGTCGTCACCTTTCAGGAGCGGTCGTGTGGCTGCCTCGAACCGGTGCGCCGGCGCCTGTTGCAGGCCGGGTCGGGCCGGCTGCGTCGCTCCGGCGCCGACTACCTCGCCTACGCCGTGTTCGACGCCATCGTCGACCGCTACTTCCCGGTCCTTCACACCTTTGCCGAGCGGCTGGAGGAGCTGGAGGATCGGGTACTCGACACGGCACGGGCGGACTTGATCCCGCACATCCACCACGTGCGCCGCGAGCTCCTCCTCCTGCGCCGTTCGGTGTGGCCCCTGGGCGAGGCGATCGCCCGACTGCTGCGCGAGGAGGCGGAGGCCGACTTCATCTCCGACGCCCTGCGTCCCTACCTGCGCGACCTCCACGACCATGCCACCCAGCTCAAGGAGGGGTTCGACCTGTGCATCAGCATGGTGGAGGGGCTGATGGAGGCGTATCGCTCCGCGGTCAACCTGCGGGCCAACGAGGTGATGCGGGTCCTCACCGTGTTTGCCTCGTTTTTCTTGCCCCTGAGCTTCGTCGCCGGCCTGTACGGCATGAACTTCAACCCCCACACGTCGCCCCTCAACATGCCGGAGCTCAACTGGTACTTCGGCTACCCCCTCGCCCTCGCCGTGATGGCGGCCATCGCCGCCGGCCTGCTGCTCTACTTCCGCCGCAAGGGCTGGCTCGGCCGGCCACCCTTGAGCGAGGACATCTCGCGGATCGGAGGATCACCGCATCCCGGCGACGAGGAGGGTGAGCGGCGTGACTGAGCGACGACGGGGAGACGGGTGCTGGATGGCGATCTCCGGCATCTCCCTATCCCTGTGCACCTGGCGCTGGCGGGCGGCCTGTCCACCGGTGGCGCCACCAACCGAGGGGTGGCGTGCGACTCTCCCGGAACCGCCTCGGGCGAGGCGCCCTTGACCTGCCGGGCGGGGTTCGCGTGAACTGCCGGTTGATCCGACCGTGGATGGCATGACCCGCCCCGGTGCCCTTACCTCAGGCCCTTCCCGACCGTGAGTGAGACGATGCGACGAGGCGCTACCTGGTGGGGTGATTTCCGCTTTCCTGTGGGGACCACCAGGGAGTGGTGCATCGGTCCCCTGCGGCTGGCAGTGCGGCGCGATCTCCATGAGTGGCTAGTGAGATATCAGTGGCTGGAGTCTCCGGAGGCGGAGATGAGCTGCTCGGTCGATACCGCCGTCGGCGAGCTACCTGCGTACGACCACCAGGAGCGCTACATCTTCCGTACCACCGACGAGCCCCTCCGCCTGCGCCCGACCCTGGCGGACCGGCCCGTGATCAGCCGCCCGATCACTCCCTTTCACCTGCTGGCGGGGGAGGAGGCGACGCTGTTCGTCAGCTCCCCCGTATGGCTTCACCTGGCGGCTGGAAACCCGCCGCGCGACCTGACCGACATCCCCATCCAGCGTCCCTCCGACACCTGGTTCGGTCCCTCCACTCGCGAAGGGCAGCTCTGTTACGACAGCCGTACCCAGGGGCGCCTGCATCTCGAGGACGTGCCGCAGCGCCCGCACCGGGCGGTGACCCGGGTGGTGGTCCGCAACGAGGGGGAGGATGCCCTGCGCCTGGAGCGTCTCAGCCTGCCGGTGCCCTATCTCGCCGTGTTTGCGGCGGACGACGGCCTGCTGTGGACCACGCCGGTCACCTTGGTGCGGGAGCGGAGCGGCGAGATGGGGACGGTGAAGATCCACGAACGCCCGCCCGAGGAGGCCGGCGGCGCCGAGCTACTCGGCCCACCGCGGGAGAAGGCGGGTCATGGGTCGCTGGTGCGGGCGCTGAGTGCCCTGTTTGGATGACCCGATGCACCCCGTGAGCGCGTCCCGCACCGACAGCGACGGGCTTCCAGCAAGGCCGTGGCGATCCACGGCCGGCACCGACCAGCCGAGACGGAGGTAGACGTGGAAGGGTGGCTTTTAGGGTTGTTGCGCTACGTCGAGCTGGATCGTCTCCTGGAGCTGCTCCGGGCCGCGCTGCTGGTCATCGCCGGCCTGGTCGCGGCGAAGCTGGTGGCGGCCGGGCTGGCGCGCGGGCTCCGCCGCCATTTCGGGGTCCACCACCAGGCCCTGCTGCGCAGGGTGAGCTACTGGGGGGTGATGGCCCTGTTCCTGATGGCCGCCCTGCACCAGCTCGGGTTCGATCTCGGGGTGCTCCTCGGGGCCGCGGGGATCCTGTCGGTGGCCGTGGGGTTCGCTTCCCAGACCTCCGCCTCCAACCTGATCAGCGGCCTCTTCCTCCTCGCCGAGCGCCCCTTCTCCGTGGGCGATGTCATCAAGGTGGGTGACACCACCGGCGAGGTGATCGCCATCGACCTCCTGTCGGTAAAGATCCGCACCTTCGACAACCTCTTCGTGCGGATCCCCAATGAGAGCCTCATCCAGTCCCAGGTCACGACCCTCACCAAGTTCCCGATCCGCCGCATCGACCTGAAGATCGGCGTCGCCTACAAGGAGGACATCGCGCGGGTGCGGGAGGTGCTCCACGCGGCGGCGGAGAAAAATCCCCTCTGTCTGGAGGAGCCGCCGCCCCTGTTCCTCTTCCTGGGCTACGGCGACTCGTCCCTGGACCTCCAGTTCTCGGTGTGGGGCAAGCGGGAGAACTACCTGCCACTGAAGAACTCCATCCTCGAGGAGATCAAGGTGGCCTTCGACGCGGCGGGCATCGAGATCCCCTTCCCGCATATCTCCCTCTACACGGGCAGCGTCACCGACCCCTTCCCGGTGCGCGTGGTGACCGCGACCGAGCCGGCGGCACCTCTCGTCCGGGAAGCCGGAGGTGAGTCCGAGTAAGGCGCCGGACCTGGGAGTCGCCCGGTGTGCACCTGGGTCGTGCCTGGCGGCCGATTCTCACGCAATTGCGTCGCAGGGCGGTGCGGTGGGGTGCGAGAGTCCCAAGGAGTGCCCTTCTGCGGGCGTACGGGTGACCCGTAGGAGCGGGCTTGCCCGCGAACCGACGCATTGGCCCGGCGGCGGGCGGCGGACCTGATTCGCGACCAAGGTCGCTCCTACACGTCTTGCGAGGGAGCGCTATGCCGCAGACCCGCGACCCTGCGCCGCTGCGGGCGCCTCACCCCAGGCCGACGAGGACCATGAACTGGTAGGGCTCCAGGATGAGCCGCTGGGTGGCGGTGATCATCCGGCCGCCGACGATGTCCGTGCAGGTCTTGTCCCAGCCGAGCTGGCGCAGGCGGCTGCCGGCGACCGCCTGTTCGGCCTCGGTGAAATTCGCCAGGACCAGGACGCTCTGGTCGTCGTGATGGCGAAAGTAGGCGAACACGTGGTCGTTGCCGGGGTCGACGATCTCCGTGTCCGCGCGGGTGAAGGCCAGGGTCTGCTGGCGCACCTGGACGAGCTTGAGCAGCCCCAGGTAGATCCGCCCCGGGACGCTCTCCGGGTCCCGTCGCAGCTCGGCGCGCGCCCCATCGAACGGTGCGCGGTGCACCCAGCGACTGTCGCCGTCCTTCTCGGGATCGGCCGTGTAGCCGTAGTCGTTGAGGGTGCCGAGCTCGTCGCCGAGGTACAGCAGGGGGATGCCACCGATGGTGAACAGCACCCCGTGCAGCAGGAGGATGCGCCGGATCGCCAGCCCCTCCTCCTTCGCGTCGCCGTCGGCCACGGCCTTCTCCAGGCCACACAGCGAGGCGGTGGTGCCGGAGACCCGCGCGTCGCCGGTCTTCGGGTCTTCCTGGAAGGGCAGGCCTCGCGCGAAGCTGCCGGCGAAGCGTCCGGCGTAGAAGTCGTTGAGGAAGCGCCGGTGCGCGCGTGGGTCGATGTCCAGCTCCCGCGCATCGTCATCCGCGAATACCCAGCCGATGTCGTCGTGGCAGCGGAGATAGTTCACCCAGGCGCAGTTGCGCGGCAGGACGAAGCGCTTGTCCATCGCGTGGCGCAGCAGGCGCACGTCGCGGGTGGCGAGCCCCTCCCAGAGGAGCGCCATGAGATTGGGGTTGTAGGAGAGGGGACACTCGTCCTCGCCGATGTACTCGGCCACCCGCTCCGGATGGACGATCGCCTCGGACTTGAAGACCATCGCCGGCGCCGCGATGCGCACCAACGCGTTGAACGCCTGGACGATGACGTGGGCCTCCGGCAGGTTCTGGCAGCCGGTGCCCAGGCGCTTCCAGATGAACGCGATGGCGTCGAGGCGCAGGACCTCCACCCCCTGGTTGGCGAGAAACAGCATCTCCTCCGCCATGCGGTTGAAGACCACCGGGTTCTCGTAGTTGAGGTCCCACTGGTAATGGTGAAACGTGGTCCACACCCAGCGGCGGATGCGGCTGCGGTAGGTGAAGCAGCCCGGATGCTCGTCGGGAAAGGTGGCGTTGACCGCCGCCTCGTAGGCATCCGCCTCCTGCCGGTCGGCGAACATCCGGTAGTACTCCTGATACTCGACGTCGCCGGCCAGGGCCCGTTTCGCCCACTCGTGCTCGTCGGAGGTGTGGTTGAAGATGAAGTCCAGACACAGGCTGATGCCGTGGTGGCGCAGCTCTGCCGCCAGCGCGGCCAGCTCCGCCATGGTGCCGAGGGCGGGATCGACCTCGCGATAAGTGCTCACGGCGTAGCCGCCGTCGTTGTCGCCCTCCGGCGTCTTGAACAGGGGCATCAGGTGCAGGTAGGTGATGCCCAGCTCCATCAGGTACGGGATGCGCCGGCGCACCCCGTCGAGGTCGCCGGCAAAGAGGTCGACGTAACCGGTCGCCCCCACCAAGCGACGGGCCTGGAACCACTGCGGGTCGACCTCGCGCTGCGCGTCGAGGGCCTTGAGCTCCGCGGAGCGCTCCAGCCACCGGCGTGTCGCGGTGGCGAGGATGTCTTCGAGGTAGAAGAAGAAGTCGTAGTGGTGGCCGTAGATCCCGTGCAGCGCGGCGAACAGCCGCGGGAACTGGGTCTCGACCCGTTGCACGTAACCCTGCCACTCGCCCGCCGCCACGCGGTCGGCGAACCGTTCCTCCAGGCGCGGCAACAGCCGTGCCAGCGACGCCGCGGCGTGGCGTGTCAGCCAGAGGGAGTCAGCCATCGTTGGTCACCAGGGATGCGGCAAGCCGCCGTGATATGCCAGTCCTCACGCCGCGCCACGACATCGGGGAAGGGCGGAAAGGCGGGATGGGGATTGGGGGGTGGGGGATGGGGGGAAGGATAGGAGAAAACGAGAGATCCGCTGGCCGCGCCGCGGCCAACCATCCCCCCCCCGCATCCCCCAGCCCCCATCCCGTGTTCTTCAAGAGATTCCGTACCTTTCGTTCGCGCTGCACACGCGATCAACCACATCATCGTGAGAAACCACCTAGATCCACTTGAAACGGCGGAAGATCCACACCTGGGTCACGGCGACGGCGAGGAGCAGGGCGCAGACGATGGTGAAGGCCACCGGGTTCTCGGTGCCCGGGATGCCGCCGACGTTGATCCCCAGGAGCCCGGTGAGGAGGCCGAGGGGGAGGAAGATGCCGGCGACGATGGACAGCACGTACATGGTCTTGTTCATCTGCTCCGCGATGCGGCTGTTGAGCTCGTCCTGGGTCACCGCGGCGCGGTCGCGGGCCGAGTCGAGGTCCTCCACGTAGCGCGTCACCCGGTCGCCCAGCTCGCGTAGGCGCATCCGATGGGCGTCCCCGAGCCAGCCCACCCGCTCGGTCAGGAGCCGCGCCATGGCATCGCGCTGCGGTGCCAGATAGCGCCGCATGGCGATGGCGTCGCGGCGCAGCCCGCCGATCTTGGACCGCAGCTCGTAGCTGCCCACGGTCAGCACCTCGTCTTCCAGGGCGTCCACCTGATCGTCCATCTCGGTGAGCACCGGTGCCATCCGCTCCAGCAGGCGGTCGGCGACCGCCACCAGGAAATCGCCGGCGTCCGTCGGCCCTTCCCCCGCCTGCACCGCCTCCTGCAGGTCATGCAGCGCCATGATCTCGCGCCGCCGCATGGAGATCACCCGGTGGCCCTCGATCCACAGGCGCACCGCGACCATGTCCTCGGGGTCGGAGCCCGGGTTGAGGTTCACCCCACGCAGGATGACCAGCAGACCGTCCTGGACCGGGACGCTGCGCGGGCGGGTCTCGTCGGTCAGCAGGGCCTCCACCACCACCGGCGGGACACCGCTCTCCTCCTCCAGCCAGCGGCGCGCCTGCGGGTGGTCGAAGTCGAGGTGCAGCCACAGGAGCCCACCCTCGGCCGCCGCGCCGGCCGCGTCCCAGCCGATTTCGCGACCGCCGCCCTTGCCGTCCAAGCGAAATCCATAGACCAGACCATTCGTTTCCGACATCGCGTCCCTTTCCGGGGGGGCTCCCCGCGATCCATCCGCGGCGTCAAAATGCCATCCCGACGCTGAAGTGCCAAACGAAACGGCTCTCGCCCCGGGCCGCATCGGCGTCCGGGTTGAGGGCGGAGTCGAGCCGTGCCGGGCCCACCGGCAAGAGATACTGAAAGCCGAGGCCGACCGCCGGACGGAAGCCGCGCAGGTAGTCGTCGAAGGTGTCCGAGAGGATCTCGGAACGGCTCTCGTACGCGGGTAGCCCCTGCTCGGACCGGGTCCGGTTCGGCGCGACGTTGCCGTAGTCGACGAACAGGCTGGCCGCGACGTTGCCGAACAGCCGCTGGCGCAGCTCCACGCTCGCCACGTTGAAGGCGAGGCCGCCGGCCGGCTCGCCGGAGGCGTCCATGGGACCGAGCTCGGACTCCTTGAAGCTGCGCACGGTGTTCTCACCGCCGTTGAAGAATCGCTCCCCCAGGGGAACGGTGATCTCGTCGCCGCCGGGGAGGATGAGCCCGGTGCGGTAGCGCATGGCCAGCACGGTGGTGGGGCCCAGGGAGAGGAAATGGCGCGTGCCGGCGGTGAACCGGGTGAGGGTGATGTTGCCGCCAAGCGCCGGATTGGCGTACTCGACGGAGAGGATGGTCTTCTGCCCGTGGGAGGGGAAGAACAGGTCGTCGCGGGTATCGTAGGTCCCCTGGGCCTGGAGGCTGGCCAGGTTGTAGCCCGTGTCCAGGCCCTCGGCCGCGGTGTCCACCGCGACGTCCGTGAGGGCGGTCGCCTGGTAGCGGTACCCGGCGGTCACCATCACGGCGTCCGTGATCGCCCGGGAGAGGAGCAGGGAGAGCCCCACCTCCTCACGGGTAAAGGAGGGCTCCTGGCGGCGGCGGAAGGAGAGCGGCAGGTCCGCCGTGATGTCGGTGTGCAGGAAGCGCGGATCGGTGAGATCGGCGGTGAGGGACTGCGCCTTGGCCGACCCGCTCGCCTCCAGGCCGACGACCCGCCCGGTGCCCAGGAGGTTCTTGTCCCGTACCCCGGCCCGCAGGCGCAGCAGCTCGTAGGAGCCCCACCCGGGCTCCACGTAGACCTCGCGCGACGGAAGCTCGGTGACACGCACGGTCAGCAGCGCCCCCTCGCCCGCCGCGCGCGGCTCGATGGTCAGCTCCACCTTGGAGAACAGGCCGGTGCGGTACAGCTCGCGGAAGCTCGCCCGCCGCGCGTCGAGGCTGTAGCGGTCACCCGGTCGGAAGTGGAGGCGCCGGCGGATCACCCCGCTGCGGGTCTTCTCGTTGCCCGCGATGGCGATCTCCCCGATGGCCACGAGCGGGCCGCTGGTGATGGTCGCGCTCAACGCCACGTCGCCGCCCGTGGGGCTACGCTGCTCGGCGACCTCCACGGCGACCTCCGGATAGCCGAGGTTGCCGTACCCCTCCACGATGCGGCTGTTCAGGGCGAGCTTGCGGCGGCGGAAGAAGGGCTGATCGACCAGCTCGCCGCGGATCGCCGCCAGCAGCGGCGCCGCCTCCGGCAGGAGGTCGCCCCCGAACGACACCTCGCGGACCACGTAGCGTACCCCCTCCGTGACGGCCACCGACACCGTGGCCCGGGTCCGGTCGGTCGAGAAGGTGATCGCCGGCTTGGCGACGCGCGCGTCGAGGTAACCGCTGCCCAGGTAACGGTCGCGTATGGCCGTGGCCCCCGCCTGAATCTCGGCCTCCACGAACAGCCGCTCTTGCCCGGCGAGCCACCCGTTGCGCGGCGCGGCAAACAGGGCCAGGAGCTCCGCGGTGGGGAACGCCGCGTTGCCCACCAGCTCGATCCTCGCCAGACGCACCTGCGGCCCTTCACTGACGGAAAAGGTGACCGCCCGCTCGCCGTCTCCCGTCTCGAATTGATAGTCGACCGTGGCGAAGGCGTAGCCGTGGGCGCGGTACGCCAGCTCCATCTCGAAGGCCGCGTCATCGGCGTCGGCACGCCGCCCGCCATGGCGGGCGAACACCGCCAGCTCATCGGCCGCCACCTTGCGCAGGGCGCCGTCACCGAGGGCCGTGTTGCCGCGGATGTGGATCGCAACCGCCTCCTGCGCCGGACCCTCGGCGGCGGCGCGGCCGGCAGGCGCGTCGCCGCTCTCGCTCGCGGCAGCCGGTAGCAGCGGCGTCGCGAGTAACCAGGCCATGGCGAGGAGGATGGCGCCGGCGGTGCGGCACCATCGGATCATGGCGCCACCCTGCGTCGTCCGAACCAGTGGGTCTCGCGCCAAGACGCCAAGGCGCCAAGGGTGTTCACCACGAAGGACATGAAGGACACGAAAAACGGGGACCTTTCTCTGTGGTAGATGCCCCGCACGTGCGGCAGCCACGAGCTCGTCCTTACAACCTTCGCGTCTTTGCGCCTTGGCGAGAGCGTTTCCTTGGAGGGTGTCATTTTGCCGCAGATTTCGCAGATTCACGCACAGGGTTCGAGACTCGTCGCCGTCCGGCGTCAAGGCCGGGCAGGCTACAGTAGCTCAGGCTTGGCCCGGTCACAGGTGGTTTAACCACGAAGGGCATGAAGGGCACGAAGAACTGCCGCCGCGCGGCAAACAAGCTTCCTCTCCCCCCGGGAGAGGGCCGGGGTGAGGGGGACGGGAGCCGCTTACCAGATCCGATCCACCGCCCCGATCGTCTCACCCCGCAGGGTCGGATGACGCCTCCATGCCGTCGTTGACCCGGTAGCCATCCTATGGTGTAGTAGACCATATGAAGGCGCAAGAGGTCCTCCACATCAAGGAGCGTCTTCAGGATGGGGCGATTATCGAGATGGTGATCTGGCAGTTGCCCGAGAGCGGGGACCCGGGTGGTCACGGCGTGAAGTACCGGCTCTATTGCGGAACGGCGGGCGAACGTCTCGTGGGGCATGACAACGAACGAGGGAAGGGCGACCACCGGCACATCGCCGGACGGGAGCAGCCCTACCGCTTTGTCTCGGTACGCCAGTTGGTGACGGATTTCTTGGCCGATGTGAGGGAGGCGCGAGGTGAGTGAAATGGCCGGCAAGAAGGTGATCCATGTGGACCTCTTCTCCCTCGATGCGCTCGGCGAGCGGTTCATCGAGACCTGGGAGCGAGTGGCGAGCGGTGAGGCCGTGGAGCCCTACCACGCGGTGGGTTTCGAGACCCTCGAGACGCTGCTCCGCACCCTTACCCCCCGTCGCTGGGAGCTCCTCTCCTACCTCCGGCAGCACGGGCAGATGACCGTCTACGGCCTCGCCAAGGGGCTCCGGCGCAACTACAAGAACGTCCACGGCGACGTCAACGCGCTGGAAGAGCTGGACCTGATCGGCCGCACCGAGGACGGCAAGGTCGAAGTCCTGTGGGACGAGATCGAGGCCCACATCCGTCTCGCTGCCTAGGGTGACCGGAAGGACCCGCTAATCCCGGCGGACGCGTCAGGAACTGCGTAACGCAGAGGCACGGAGACGCAGAGGGAGCGATGGCCGGCGTTGCCGGCCCATGATCAAGAGGGATGAACCGCGAATGGGCGCAAATGGCGCGCGGAATGAACGCGAATGCCTCGCGCCCGTCGGGACTGTCCTGCGCAGCCCGATGGCAACCGCCATAATGCGATAGTGCAAGCATGACCCCTACACGTGGCGGCTATCGGAGGGTCCTTGGTCTACGCAGTGGGCTCTGGCAAGCGTTCACTACCCGTAGCTAGCCCGCGCTTCAGCCTGACCAGACTCGGTCCGCGACCTACGATTGCGCACTCGACACGCGTCCGCCGATGACTCGATGGCGAACGACGAGGGAGACAGGAACCACAACTACCATGCCGGCAAATGTGATCGTCTTCGGTGCGACGGGCGCGGTGGGGTCCTGTCTGGTCAACGAAGGTCTGGCGGCCGGTCTGGACGTGAGCGTCTTCATCCGCGACCCGAGGAAGCTGGCGCTGCAGCACTCACCGCAGGCGGTGAGCCGGCTGAAGGTGTACGTCGGCGACATTCACGACACGGGTGCGGTCTCCGAGGCGATGTCCGAGCACCACACCGCCGTGGACGCTGCCAGCAGCCACGTCCCGGAGGAATTCCTCGCCATTCGCAGAAGCATCGTGTCCGCGGCCCGGCAGACCCTCCAGCCACCGCGCCGGATCTGGGTCTTTGGCGGACTGCCCGGCCTGCTGGTTCCGCACACCGATACCCCGGGAACGGATCTGCCGGGGATGCCGGCCCTGTTCCGAGCGCACGGACCGGTCTACGAAACCCTCAGGGATTCCGGCATGGATTGGACGTTCATCTGTCCGGGCCCGATGTACCGCGCCGGCAGGCGCGGCATTCCGGGAAGACTGAAGGTCACCTTCGACGTGATGCCGTATCGCGTGAACGCATGGACGAGCTTGCTTCCCAGGATCGTGCACCCCTTCATCATGTACTCCCGCCTACGCGCGTTGGCCACCGCCTATGAGGACGTGGCCTGCCTCGTCATGAACAACCTGGCGCCCGACGGCCCCTATTCCAGAAGACGCATCGGCGTCGTGGATCCCTCCCGGTGACCCTGCCGGACGAGTCAGGAACGGCTCAACGCAGAGGCGCAGAGGCGCGAAGACGCAGAGGGAAGCGGTGGCCGGCTTTGCCGGCCGATGGTCAAGAGGGTTGGACCGCGAATGGACGCAAACGGGGGGAATGAACGCGAATGCCTCGCGCCCTCCGCGGTGGTCCCGCTCGGCCCGACGGCAGAGCCAATGACCCCTTCACAGGTTGTTTAACCACGAAGGGCACGAAGGGTACGAAGAACTCCGGTCGCCCTTCATGCCGCGCGCGGTGAACCGCCGCGCGTGAGGCCGCCGACACCTCGTCCTCAAGACCTTGGCGTCTTCGCGCCTTGGCGAGAGCCCGTCCTGCGGGAACTTCATTTATCCGCAGATTTCACAGATTCACGCAGATGGTCTCGGGATCTTCCATCTGATGTTTCAAGACCTGACCCCAGGGTCTGGACCCCAGGGCCTGCAGGGTTTGGACCGCCCGGCACCTACGCCGTAACCGTCAGCAGTCGGAACGGCCGCACCCACTCGATTGGTGCTCGACCAGTTGTCTTGCAGCGGGTCTCAAGTTCCTCGCGCAGATCCCTTCCGAATGGCACTACGATGTAGCCCGTGTCCAGATTTCCAACCATCAAGCACTCTCTTGATTCGGCCAAGTACAATGCTGCCAGTAGACAGAGACAGGCATCGAGACTGTCCTGATCGCTCTTGCGTGGTGCTGTGCTTCGGGCAGCGTCGTCGAGCCATCGTGCTAGCCTCAGAAGTCCGCGCTCGCGGAACGTACCTAACACCCGTCCGCAGACGTATCGCCAGTCGGATTTCGAAAAGGTCTTCTTCCGCTCCGGGTTGTACTTGGGCAGCCGACCTGTAGGGCGTGAATCTGGCAGCGTCCAGCGGAGGCTTTCTCTGCCAACCTGCGTGAGACATCTCCCGACGCGACAATTACTGTAGGAGGGCGAGAGGTGAACCCCGTTGTCCAAGATCAGGAAGCGTATGGACGTTATGAACCCCGCGCCGCTCACCGGGGTGGTGTCCGCGGAGGAGCCGGAGGGCGAGCGTAGCGAGACCGGAGGCGCCGGAGCGGGCACCACCATGGCGACGCCACAGGCCCGTGGCCCGCGGTCCGACCCCGAGGTGCCCCCGAAGGCCCAGCGCCGGCGGTTCGGCGCCGAATACAAGCAGCGCATTCTACGTTTGGCCGAGGGCTGCACCGAGCCGGGCGAGGTGGGGGCACTCTTGCGCCGCGAGGGGCTGTACTCCTCGCACCTGTCGGTCTGGCGCGCGCAGCGAGATCGCGGAGAGCGGGCCGGGCTGGCGCCCAAGAAGCGCGGCCGCAAGCCCGATCGCGACCCGCAGTCCACCCGAGAGATCGCGCGGCTACGGCGAGACAACGAGCGCCTGTGCGAGCAGCTGCGTAAGGCCGAGACAATTATCGACGTCCAAAAAAAACTCTCGACGCTGCTGGGGATCGAGCGGCCGAGCGAGGACGACAGCGGGAGGAACGGCTGATGGCCGTGGCCGAGCTCGCCCCTGTCGTCGGCGTCGTCGACGCCTGCACCGCCCTGGCCGTCTCCCGGGCGAGCTGGTATCGACGCCACCGCCGCCCGCAACCGACAGCCCCCGCGAGACCCCGTCCCAGCCCGCCCCGAGCGCTCGGTGCCGCCGAACGTCAGGAGGTGCTCGACGTGTTGCACGCCGAGCGTTTCGTCGATCGGGCACCCGCCGAGGTCGTGGCGACCCTGCTCGACGAGGGCCGCTACGTCTGCTCGGAGCGCACCATGTACCGCCTCCTCGCCGCCACCGAGGAGGTGCGCGAGCGGCGCAGGCAGCGGCGCCATCCCGAGTACCAGAAACCCGAGTGGCTCGCCACCGGTCCCAACCAGGTCTGGTCGTGGGACATCACGAAGCTGCGTGGCCCGGTGAAGTGGTCGTGGTTCTACCTCTACGTGATCCTCGACATCTTCAGCCGCTACGTCGTCGGCTGGATGGTCGCCGAACGGGAGAACGCCGCGCACGCCCGGCGCTTGATCGCCGAAACCTGCGCGAAGCACGCCGTCGCGGAGACCGACTTGGTGCTCCACAGCGACCGAGGCGTGCCGATGACCGCCAAGACCACCGCACAGCTGCTCGCCGACCTCGGCGTCCACCGCTCCCTGAGCCGGCCCCACGTCTCGGACGACAACCCGTTCTCCGAGGCGCAGTTCAAGACCGTGAAGTACCACCCCAGCTTCCCCGGCCGCTTCGGAAGCCTCGAGCACACCACCGCGTTCTGCCGCTCGCTCTTCGGCTGGTACCACACTGAGCATCGCCATGCCGGGATCGCAATGCTCACCCCGCAGGACGTCCACTACGGCCGCGCGGACGAGGTCCTGGCCGCGCGCGTCGCCGTCCTCGAAGCCGCGTACGCGCGTCACCCGGAGCGCTTCGTCCGCCGGGTGCCCGTGCCTCAGCCGCTGCCCGAGGAAGTCTGGATCAACCCCCCGCGGCCAACGTCCACCCCAAGCGAGCCGCCTCGACACTAAATCCCCACCAACGGCGTCTCAAACTCGTTGACAGGTTCCGGAGTGCGATCATTGCCAGCACAGGGTAGGTCTCGAACACTCGCGTATGTGCCCCCGGTAGAAGGGGATCCGCTGGGCCGCCGAACCGGGTGAGGAACCGCCAGAGCGGCGCGTTCTTGCCGAACATCTCTTTTCTCGCGGTGTTGGCCGGCTGCACTCCGCCGTAGCGAAGGCTCACCGGTGAAGCGACAAGATTCTCGACGGGCCGCTGACCCGCGGCATTATTCACGATGGTGGGCTGGTCGAGCGTAACGATCGTCGTTGCCGGCTTCTGCTGGTCCTGCCACCGAGCTATGGCGTCCTCAGCCTCGCTGTAGTTCACGACTTGGGGCAAGCCGAGCTCATGAAATTTGCCGTCATCAGTGCGGAGCAGTCCGATGAGGGCACCGGAGTGGTTAGGGGTCCACGCTGAATCGAACCCTACGACCAGTGTAGTCATGGATGTGTCTCCCATCTTCACTCGATCGCTCCCTGGTCCATACAATGCTCAATGCCAGATGAACCGCAAACCTACACGGCGGTGCCTGAGCAGGGAGACATAGAAGCCCAACCTCAGGCAGGACATCTGTGACCGGGTCGCCTGGAGCGTCTCATTAGGCGGGGAAAGCATGGTGCGACGTAACGGATAGCGTAGTCCGATGTTGTGACCAATCGACTCGCAGGGATGCCGTACAGACATCGTTATCACTACCGTGGCATGTTCTCGTATGACCAGTGGGTCACTTTGCCATTGGGAGCGATCGTGAAGGTCTGCCGACCTTGGCGTACACCGTACTGGTTGCTCCAGATCCTTTTCCATGTGTAGACCTTCTCTCCACTTTTGAGTTCCGTTACCAAGTCAGGGGAACCCCAGCGAGCCAACAACTCAGACTCGTCATGCCCAACCCATGACTGCATAGTTGATGATGTTGTCCTACATCCCGTTGCTACGAGCACTGTTGCGAGAATGAGTAGACGTCAGAAGACGTTTCATCATCGGTAATCTCTCGTGCAGGACAATCTTAGGCAACCGGACCAACCGGATCGGGAGCGAAGTGAGCGGGTTCGGCGTGCATCGGTGCATTACCTGCTTCGTTGTCGGAATCGGCGGGGTGGACACGGTGGATTTCCGTTCATTTTGCGGGCTATTTGTGTCCATCCGCGGCCCTCATCTCTGAACCGTGCGCGAAGCGCACCTTAGCCCCTAGGATGGTCGGAGTTACGGACACGTTAGAATTCAGCTCGATGGCTGTCACCCTCAACGACCTCTTTGCGCCTTCGCACCTTTGCGTCTTTGCGTTGCAAAACCGGCATCACCGCGGTCGTCTGGACCGGGAATCTGTGTCCATCTGTGTTCATCTGTGGCCCCCCCCTCTGCGCCTCTGCGTCTCCGCGCCTCTGCGTTAAGCAGTTCCGCCGTTTACTGAAACCGGAAGACGATCTTCACCCCCGCGTTGACGTCGTCGAAGGTGTCCTTCTCCGCCGTGAGGTAGAGCACGTCGCCGTCGCGGAGCACACCCTCCGCGAGGCGGAACTGGGTGTCGATGGTCTCGTCCCCGGTGCGGGTCACGCCGCGCCCGACCTCGACCTCGAAGCGATCGAGGATCGACTCCTCGGATTCCACCTCCTCGCTGCCGAACCAGCGCGTGAGCAGCCCTCTGCCCACGTAGACCGCGACGTTCATCCCCGCCATCCTCGTCGAGGCCTGGGTCGCCGGCGTCTTCGGCGGAACGCCGGCCAGGAGGAGGAGGAGCAGCTCCTCGTCGGGCAGGGGCGGGATCGACGACAGGGTGACCACCGGCTCGTCGTACGGCCCCTCGACGTGCATGGAGATGTCGTAGCCGAGCATCTTCGCGCCGCCCACCAGGTCGAGGCGTGGCCGGTCCGGCTCCCCCTCCAGGAAGCGGACCACCCCGGCGTCCACCCGCAGGACCCCGGCCGGCAGGCGGATGCGGGTCGGGTCGACGTACACCTCGCCGACCACCACCGGCAGCTCGCCGGTGCCGGTCAGGAGGATCTCGGGCCGGACCGTGCCACGCGCGACGTTGGTGCGGATCTGGAACGGCTCCTTCGCCGTCACGCGCACCCGCAGGCGGGCGTCGCTGAACGGCGGGTCGGGGAGGGAGAAGAGGCGCATCCCAGGTTCCTGCTTGGGCTGACCCGAGCCGCGCAGGACCGCGAGGAAATCGAAGTTCTTCACCAGACGACCATCGGTGACGGCGAAGTTGCCGGTGACCTCCAGGCGGTCGAGGGGTCCGGTCACCTTCACGTCGGTGTCGGCGCGCACCTTGACCCCCGCATTGCGGAACAGGAGGAGATTCTCGCCGCGCAGGGCCAGGTCCACCCGCGGCGCGGCTCCCGGTCGTCGCTCCACCTCGCCCGTCACCACGAACGGGGAGCCGCCGAGCTCGCCCCGTGCCGTCTCGATCTGGACGCGATCCGTGGTCACCACCGCGCTGCCATTCACGGCGTGGAGCGACGGCACGGCGACCTCCGGCCGGACCTCGCCGTCGGCCAGGCTCAGCCGCGCCTCCACCTGGGGCTCCCGGGCCGGGCCGGTGACGCACACCTCCCCGGTGACGGCGCCGGCGAGACGGCGGATGGACGTGATCCCGGCCGCGGCCCAGGCCAGGTCGGGGAGGTCGAAGCTGGCCTGCGCGGTGACCTCGCCGGTCAGGGCACCTCGGCCTTCGGCCAGCAACGCCTGGGGCGCAGGCATGCCGCGCCAGGCGCCCGAGCCCGTCGTGTGCAGCCCCGGGGAATCGATGCGCAGCTCGCTGAGCGACAGGTCGCGATCCGCGAGTGTCGCGGCGATCTGGACGGCGTAGGGGCCGGGGGGAGCGGGCTGGATCACCTCCGGCAGGGCCACCCCTTGGGCCGCCAGGTGCACCTCTCCCACCGGGTGGGCCCAGGTCCCGGACAGCTCCAGTGCGCCGTGTGCCGCCCCTGGGTTGCGCAGCGACCGCGGGAGGAGGTCGCCGAGGAGGCGGAAGTCCGGGAGCTCCACCGTCGCGACGAGGGCGATCGGCCCCGGTTGCAGCCACCTCGGGGCCCAGGGGTCCAGGGGGAGGTGGCCGGTGACGGTGAGATGCTGCCCCCCCTCGGCCGTCCACTCGAACTGGTTCACCGACACCACCCCGTTGCCGTACGCCAGGTCGACGGCCCCGGCCACCGGGAAGGTGGCACCGCGCCCGGCGACGCGCGCCACCGTGGCTCGCGCCGACACCGTGGGATCGTCGCGGGGGCCCGCCAGATGGACGACACCGTCGAGCCCGGCGAAGGTGACCCGGTCCGCCACCAGCGGCCCGAGCCATCGGTCGCCGGTGAAGCCGGTGAGGTGCAGGGTCACATCGGACGCCCCGACCGCCGCTACCACCCCGGCCACCTCGACCTGCCCGGCCGCGCCGGCGAGCCGCAGGCCATCGACCGAGTAGCGCCCGTCCGGGGTGCGGGAGACCCGCGCCGGCGCGGCGAGGGCGAGATCGATTCCCTCGCGGGAGAGGGTGAGGGTGTCGAGGACCATCGCCAGTGCCCGTGGCCCATCGCCGGTCGTCACGGTGCCGGCGGCCGCGACCGTGCCATACGCGGTCTCCACCCGCGCGGGATCGAGGCGCAGCTCATCGCCGCGCCAGCGGGCATGGAGCCGGGCGGCCGGAATGGGGAGGCCGGCGGCCTCTCCCTGGTGGAGCGTGGCTTCGAGCTCCGTTTCGAGGTCGTGGTAGGGCCCGGAGGCGGAGAGGGTGGCGGCGAGGGCGCCACACACCTGCCGGTCCGCGGGGAGGAGCGGGGCGAGGTAGGGGGCGAGGTCGTCGATGTCGGCGGTGAGGACCACCCCGTCCAGGCGGTGGTTGGCGAGGTCCACGGCGCCGTGGCCCATGATGCGGTCGGCGTCGTGGCTCAGCTCCAGGTCGTCGACCACCAGGCGGCGATGCTCCGCGGTCGCGCGCAGGGCGAGGGCGCCGAGGGGGACGGCCCGCAGGGCCAGGTCGGTGCCGCTGATCTCCGCCCGCCCGACCGGCGCCCCGACGCTCCCCGTCACCGCCACCTCGCCCCGCACGGCGCCGCGCAAGGGCGGCAGGGAGAGGAGGGCGGCCAGGGGGGCGAGGTCCGGTACGGCGATGTGCAGGTGGCCGGTCACGGGTGCGTTGGTCAGCGGCCGCCCGCGATCGGGCAGGGCCACGGTGGCCTGCTCCAGGACGATGGCGGCGGCGTCGGTCTCCAGCGCCCCGCGGGCCATCCGCAGCGTGCCGTCGCGCACCTCGCCGTCGACCTCCAGGCGGTGGGGCGGGATGGCGGGGGCATCCGTGGGCATGGCCACGCCGGCCATGGCGAGCAGCGCCGGGAGGTCGGCAAGCCGCGCCGTGAAGGTGGCGCTCGCTCGTCGTGCAATTGTCTCCCAGTCGCTAACGAGGAGCGGCTCGATGGGCGCCGCGATCTCCCGGAGCGAGGCGGTGTTCGCGCCGGCGACGAGGTCGAGGTGGGCGACGCGGACCATCCCATCGCCCGCCGTCGCCTCCAGGGCGAGGCGCTCGCCACGCAGGTCGCGGAACACGGGGTCGGCCACGGCGAGGGTCACGTCGCCGGTCAGATCGGCCGGGTGGGACGGGGCGAGGCGCAGGTGGGCGGTGGCGTCGAGGTGGCCGCCGGCGGTGGTCTCACCGAGATGCACGACCGCGAAGAAGTCGTCCAGGGAGAGGCCCGCGACCTGCAGGCGGGCGTCGAGGTGGTCCGGGTTGTGGCTGCCCTCCAGGTCCGCCGTACCGCCGAAGACGTGCAGGCGGGCCGTGATGCCCACCCGTGACGGCAGGCCCGCAAGGTCGACCCGCGCCTCGTCCACGATCCGCGCCGCGCCCAGGGATAGGTCCTCGACCACCACGGCGTCGGGCCGGTAGGTGAGGTGCGCCGTGAGGCCGGTGGAGCCGTCTTCCAGGTAGGGGTGGGACCAGGCGAGGTGCTCCACATGCAGCGCGAGGCCGGTGGCGCCGGCTGCCCGCGCCTCGCTGGCCAGGGCGATCCCGTCGGCCGCGACCCGGTACCCCGGCCCATGCACCGACACGGCGCTGTCCCGCAGGTGCAGGCGGGGGAGGGTAGTGGGGAGGATACCCGCGGCGGGCCCACTTTCGGCGCCGCCCCCTGGGCTCGCGGGGCGCGTCAGGTCGAGATCGAGCCGCGCGCCGTCGACGTCGAGCGCCATCCGTCCGAGGAAGTAGCCGATCCCCCCCACGAGATCGGGCAGCGAGTACCTTGCCCGGACCCGTTGGATCTGGAGGGCGGTCACGGGACCTTCGGTCCCCGGCTCCACCGGCTCGATCGTCTCGATCTCCTCAATCTCCAACGCGGTGACCAGGCTCCCGCCGATCCGGCCCACGGCGAGGTCCACGCCCAGGTGCTGCGCCGCGGCCTCTACCAGCCATTGCCGCAGGTAGGGCGCGATGACGACTCCGCGCACGGCGTAGGCGGCCACCAGCAGACCGACGATCCCCGCCGTCACCAGCAAGGCCCAGCGGGCACCGCGCCTCATCGGGGTTGCCTTGCCGGATCTCGCGCTGGTTGCGTTAGCGACATGGCGCCAGTATGGCAGCGTGGCCGCGAGGGGCGGAACGTGGCGGAATCTCACCGCTGGGGTGAAACCGCTCCACCTCCCAAACGGTCCTCAGAGGGTAGGTCGGATCAAGCCGCGTGGCGGCGGATCCGACGATGCCGGGCGTCGGCTCCACTTCGTTTGAGCCGACCTACGATCTGTGCCCATATCGTCTGTTCACCAGTGGGCCCTCAACGCGGGAACCCAGGAAGGGCCCTGAGCGACGTTGTCCTCCTGGTTTCCTGGCGTCCCGCGTTCCATGCCCTTCCGCGGCCAAGGCGGATATGATCTCGCGGCGCGCCGCCGGAAGATCGGCGGAGGAAACGCGGTCGTTGAGATTGCCCATGGAACACTGGACCGAGTACACGCGTTTCTTCACCGCCCTGCTGGTGATCCTGGATCCCTTCCTGGCGATCCCGATCTTTCTCAGCCTCACTACCGGCTACTCGCGCGCCGAGCGGGCGCGCGTCGCGCGCATCGCCGTGACCACGGTGGCCTCCGTGCTGATCGTCTCGGCCCTGGTGGGGGACACCCTGCTGCGCTGGATGGGCACGAGCCTGCCGTCGTTTCGCGTCGGCGGCGGGATCGTCCTGTTCTTGATGGCCCTGGCCATGCTCCAGGCCCGCGACGACCCGGTGCGCACCTCACCGCGGGAGTCGATGCCGTCTTCGGAGCGAGCCACCGTCGCCGTCGTGCCCCTGGGTATCCCGCTGCTCGCCGGCCCCGGCGCGATCAGCACGGTGATCATCGCCATGGACCGCTCCCACGCGGCCTACCACGGCCCGTTGCTGATCCTCTGCATGCTCCTCGTGTGCGCCGTGCTGTGGGTCGCGCTGCGCCTGGCCGAGCCCATCGGCGGCCGCCTCGGCGATATGGGGCTGCACGTCATCAACCGCCTCTTCGGCCTGATCCTGGTGGCGATCGCCGTCGAGATCGCGGCCAACGGCCTGCGGCAGCTCTTCCCGAGCCTGGGGGGGTAGCCCCCATGCCCCTCAGAGGATCGGCGGACATGGAGATGCTGCGGACTTCCTATCGGGCATGGCGCCAAGCCGTAGGGCCGGTTTCAACCGGCCGATGCCCTTCTCAACATGGTTTGGCGTCCGGCGGGCTGAAGCCCGCCCTACGGACGGTGCGGTTTGCGGCTCCGATCGCGATTCCCGCTGATTCTCTTACTCTCCTGCCATGAGCAATCCAACGCCAGGCCGCGAGGCCGCGGAGGGTGGCGGCGGCACCCTCGGGACCTTCGCCGGCGTCTTCACCCCGAGCATCCTGACGATCCTCGGGATCATCCTCTTTCTGCGCCTCGGCTACGTGGTGGGCGGCGTCGGTCTGGGCCGTGCCCTGGTGATCATCGGGCTGGCCAACCTGATCTCGGTGCTCACCAGCTTCTCCCTGTCGGCGGTGGCCACGAACATCAAGGTGAAGGCGGGGGGCGATTACTACCTCATCTCGCGCACCCTCGGGGTGGCCTTCGGCGGCGCCATCGGCATCGTCCTGTTCCTCGCCCAGTCGATCTCCATCGCCTTCTACACCATCGGCTTCGGGGAGGTGGTCGCGGCCCTCCTGCCGGGGGCGCCCGGATATACTGCCCAGGTCATCGCCGCGATCGCCGTGGCCGTGCTGTTCGTCCTCGCCTGGCTCGGGTCGGACTGGGCCACCCGGTTCCAGTACGGGGTCATGGCGGTGTTGTTCGCCGCCATCGCCGCGTTCTTCGTCGGCGGGGTGGCGCACTGGGACGGGGCCCGGCTGGCGGCCAACTGGGCCCCGGCGGGCGACATCCCGTTCTGGGTCGCCTTCGCCCTGTTCTTCCCCGCGGTCACCGGCTTCACCCAGGGGATGAGCATGTCCGGCGATCTGCGGGACGCGGGCAAGAGCCTCCCCCTGGGGACCTTCCTGGCGGTGGGGCTGTCGGCGGTCGTCTACTTCGCCGTGGCCGTGACCTTCGCCGCCGCGATGCCCGGCCACGAGCTGGTCGCCGACTACGGGGCGATGCGCCGGGTGGCGCCGGTCGCGTGGCTGATCGACGCCGGGGTCATCGCCGCGACCCTGTCCTCGGCCCTGGCGTCGTTCCTCGGCGCGCCGCGCATCCTCCAGTCCCTGGCGAGCGACCGTATCTTTCCCTGGTTGGCCTTGTTCGCCCGCGGCACCGGCGCGGCGAACAACCCGCGGCGCGGGGTCCTGCTGTCGGGGGCGATCGGACTCGCCGGCATTGCCCTGGGGGACCTGAACCTGATCGCGCCGGTGGTGAGCATGTTCTTCCTCATCTCCTACGGCCTGCTCAACTACGCGACCTACGCCGAGGCGAGCGCCAAGAGCCCGGCCTTCCGGCCGCGCTTCCGCTGGTTCGATCCGCGGATCAGCCTCGCCGGGTGCATCGCCTGCGGCGGGGCGGTGATCGCCACCAACCCCACGGCCGGCGCGTTCGCCCTCGCCTTCCTGATGGTGATCCACCAGTACCTGACCCGGGCGGGCGGACCGGAGCGGTGGTCCGACTCCAGCCGCTCCGCCCGCTTCCAGCGCGTGCGCCAGCACCTCCACGCCATGGACGGCGAGCTGGAGCACGCCCGCGACTGGCGTCCCTCCATCCTCGCGTTCTCCGAGAATCTGGAGCGGCGCGCGCGGCTGATGCGCTTCGCCCAGTGGATCGAGGGCGGCAGCGGCATCACGACTGCCGTGCAGGTCGTCGTCGGGGAGGGGGCCGTGGCGCGCAAGCGACGCCAGGAGGTCGAGGTCGAGCTGCGCACGGACCTACGTGGTCGCGACCTGGACGCCTTCGCCCTGGCGGTGGTCGCGCCGGACCTGGCGGCCGGTCTCGCCACCATCGTCCAGTCGTATGGCGTCGGGCCCCTGCGCGCCAACACGGTCCTGCTGAGCTGGTTCGACCGGACCGAGGGTGAGCCGGGCGCGGCAGGGCTGCGCGCCTACGGCCGCTACCTGCGTACCGCATTGCGCTACGGGTGCAATCTCGTGGTCCTCGAGGCCACCGGGGAGGAGATGGCGCGCCTGGATGCCATACCGGCGCAGGAGCGGCGCATCGATGTCTGGTGGCAGGGCGACGCGACCAGTCGCCTCGCCCTGCTGTTCGCCTACCTGATGGGGCGCGACGAGGCGTGGAAGGGGGCGACCATCCGGGTCCTCGCCGCTGCCCAGGGTGAGGCGTCGGTCGCCGTGGCCCTGGGTGAGCTACACCAGGTGCTGGAGGAGGTGCGCATCGACGCGCAACCGGAGATCGTCGCCGCCTTCGACGCGCCTCAGGTGGTCGAGCGGTCGGCGGACGCGGCCCTGGTCTTCCTCCCCTTCCGGGTACGGGGGGAAGAGCCCTGCGGCGTCTTCGACGGGCCGCTGGATGGGGTCCTACGCCAGATCGGCGTCACGGCCCTGGTCCTCGCCGCGCAGGACATCGTCCTCGACTCGGAGCCCGACGAGGGGCAGCAGGGGGAGATCGCCGCGGCCCTGGACGCGGCCAGCGACGCGGAACGTCGGGTAAAGGTGCTGGCCAAGGAGGCGAAGCAGACCGCCGAGACCGCGGCGGCGCAGCGCGCCGCCCTGGAAGCGGCCCTCGGCGAAGGGGTGACCAGCGAGAAGCTCGCCACCCTGGAGACCGCCGTCCGCGAAGCGGAGGAGGCCGCCGAAGAGGCGAACCGCCGCGCCCTCAAGGCCCACGCCAAGGCCGACCAGGCGGACCGCGAAGCCGCCACCCTGACCGACCCGCCGACCAAGGACGCGCCGGCCGAGTAGGGGAACCACTTAACGCAGAGGCGCAGAGACGCAGAGGCGCAGAGAACTGCTCAACGCAAAGACGCCAAGGCGCAAAGGCGCAAGGGGATTCTCTGGACGGGGTAGACAGAGTGGGTAGGGGTGAGAGAGGCGTGGGGTCCGCACCCCGGTTTCCCGTACTAGCTCTCTTGCCCTGCTATGGCACTTGCGGGCGCCCTGTAATTCGGTATGTAACGACGCTTTTTGTGCAACAATGTTGACAATGCTGATCGCGTATCGCACCTTGATCCGCGTTCGAGCCGGGGAGCGGAGTCGGTGGGCGCAACCCCCACCCATCGAGATAAATATCGAACAGAGGGGCATCGAAGCTTTTGCGCGTGCCGTCGCTTCAACGCATTTTGTTGGGCCACTTGAGAAAGGAACCGGCGATGCTTAAATTTCTGTCAATCATTCCCTTGGTCGTTTTCTTGAGTTCCTGTGGCGGAGGTGGAGGCGGTGGCGGAAGTGATGGAAATGCAAATGATACGGTTGCTGTCAGCGGAGTCGGCCAGACTATTACGGTAAACAGTGTCGATAAGACAGACTTGGATATATCCGGAATTGGAAACACCATCAATATCGAGACGGATTTGGGGGCGCTAACTCTCTCTGGTGAAGATAATGTCTTAAATTTCGCATCCGGCATTGTAGTGGATAGCTGCGCTGTCTCAGGCACTGGAAATACTGCTCAAAAGGCTGGGCCGGTAACGATGACATGCGATGATTCCGGAGTCGGCAATACTGGCTTCTAGCATGTGCGAAGTCGGGAAGAGGGGTTGATTTTGCAGGAGCATCTCGCGCCAGGCCGTGGAGGCGCTGAGTTCGGGGGACCCTTTGCGTCTTTGCGCCTTTGCGTTAAGTCCTCCCCGCCGCTACGCAGCGGATTCTGCTGCTTCCCCTCTGCGTCTCTGCGTCTCCGCGCCTCTGCGTTAAGTAGTTCAATGGAGCTACCCCAGTCGCTCCAGGACCCGCGCCCAGTCGGCCAGGGATAGCCGTTCGGCGCGGACGCCGGCAGCGGCTCGCGAAGTAAGGCGGCCACCCGAGCGCGTCACGCGGGCAACGGGCTGCCACTGGCGGCGGTATCGGGCTTCAGGGCGGAGAGGTCAGAGGCGAGCAGGGTCTCTTTCTCTAGCAGCAGGGAGGCACCCTCCTCGAGCTGGCGGCGGTAGGTCTGGAGAATCTGCTCGGCCCGCTCCCGTGCGTGGTCGGTCAGGCGGCGCACCGCGCAGTCGATCTCCCGGGCGGTCTCCTCGCTGTACTCCCGTGCCGGGCTGGCACCGAAACCACCGTTCCCCAGGAACGGGTGGCGGGGGTGCTCGTAGCTCATCTGGCCAAGGCCCTCCGCCATGCCGTAGCGGGTCACCATGCTACGTGCGATCTCGGTCGCCTTGTCGAGGTCGTCCGCGGCGCCCGTGGAGATCTCTTCGAAGATCAGGGCCTCCGCCGCCCGTCCGCCGAGGAGCACCGCCATCTTGTTCTCCAATTCGGCGCGGGTCATCAGGAAGCGGTCCTCGGTGGGGCGCTGGATCGTATAGCCCAGAGCCCCGATGCCACGCGGAATGATGGAGATCTTGTGGACCGGATCCATGCCGGGCAGGGCCATGGCCACCAGGGCGTGGCCCATCTCGTGGTGCGCGACCACTCGGCGCTCGTGGGGATTGAGCAGCCGGCTCTTCTTCTCCAGCCCGGCGACGATGCGCTCGATGGCGGTGTTGAAGTCGTCCATGGCGATCGCCGACGCGTCGCGGCGGGTGGCGAGCAACGCGGCCTCGTTGACCAGATTGGCGAGGTCGGCGCCGGAGAATCCGGGG
>Ga0210124_1000147_pt1 | contig 40748 bp, 30 predicted proteins | sample Muzzi_PWC_D2_FD_185554 | JGI IMG/M metagenome (GOLD analysis project Ga0210124, IMG submission 185554) | Wetland microbial communities from San Francisco Bay, California, USA, that impact long-term carbon sequestration - Muzzi_PWC_D2 (SPAdes) | ecosystem: Environmental > Aquatic > Marine >...
AAGATGATTGGTGGGCTGAGCCTTTTATTCATACGGCTGGCCTCATGGCTCAACCCGACTGGCTGGTTAAGAAGCTGGCGAAAAAGAACCCCTGGTTAGCCTATTGGTGTATGGACGAAGGCCAGGCTGTTACCGAGAAAACCCGCCAATTTGTCGAGCAAAGCTCCACAAAGCAGTTATTTGACTCTGACTCTCGCATCCGGTATAGAGCCGTCGAGTCGTTGTTACGGCTTAACAATGCCCGCGTCATGAACTATTTGCCAGACCTTTTGGCTGACGAAGATATAAGTATTGGCAAGATGGTCTATCAGGCTTTCCTGGCTCAAGCAGAAGTGCCGGTTGAACCGCTCTTGCCTCTATTGAAGGATAAAAAAGCGCATACCCGCCGTTGGACTGTTGAGCTTTTAGCTCAGCAAGACAATTTAAGCGCCATCCCTCATGTAACGCCACTCCTGGCTGATGAAGATGAAAGTGTGGGTCAATTGGTTTACAAGACTCTGGAAGCTTGCCAACCGGCCCCGGTCAAACCCTTGCTTGCTCTGTTAGCAGATATAGACCCCAATTCATCATCTCTAACAGGAGCCAAACGACGGGCTTATGCTTGGGTCATTAAATTGCTTACCCAGCCGGATAAGCCGGGGATTACATCACAGCTCATCCTCAATCTAACGAGTCCTAATCTCCGTCTGCGTTGTGAGCTGGTAAACATTCTCGCACAACACGATGATCCGGCCATTGTTCCCGCCTTAATCCCCTTATTGCAAGATGAAGATGAGCAGGTTGGCCAAGCGGTGTATCAAGTCTTGTTGTCTAAGCAAGACTTGACGAAAGACCCCTTTTTGCCAATGTTAACGGACTCGCGAGAAATTGTGCGCCAATGGGTTGCCGGGATATTGGGAAAGGTGGATGATCCGACCATTATTCACCACCTGCTGCCATTATTAAGAGACGAGGCCGAAAGCGTAAGTAAGGCCGCTTATTATGCCTTATTGAACTATCATCAAGATATCTCACACGAGCGACTTTTACCATTGATGAGAAACCCTCGGCCATCCGTGCGGCTATGTGCCCTTAAGCTACTGGCAAAGCAGAAGGAGCCAGATATAACGCTTGTTCCCCATTTGATTGCCTTATTACAGGATCAGAATGACAATGTGGGTGGTGTAGCTGGTCAGATATTATTAAAATACAAAGAACTCCCCCAAGAACCGTTTTTGCGGCTATTAACGAGTCGACGGGTTCACATTCGTCATCAGGCGATACAGATATTAATCCAAACCAACCCCATATTGAAAAACAAGCTTGAATTTGTTCATGTTCCGGCGGGTTTATTTTTGATGGGGGTTGACAACTCAAGAAACATGCTAGAAAGACCTCAGCATCAAGTCTATTTGGGAGATTTCTGGATAAGTCGGCAACCTGTCAGCGCAGCCCAATACAATGAGTATATCGGAGCGGCGACCAGTTTGGCAAGGCGAAGGTACAACCTCGACCATCCGGTGACCAATGTGAGTTGGACGGATGCTGTCTATTATTGCAAATGGTTGAGTGAAGTGACTGGCTTATCGATTGGTTTACCGACCGAAGCCCAATGGGAAAAAGCGGCCCGGGGCACAGAGGGACAACTCTATCCTTGGGGAAATAATTGGAAACCAAATATATGTAATACCAGAGAATATAATGCCCGTAATACCGCCCCTGTGAATAAATTTGCTTCAAGTGGCGATAGTCCCTTTAGTTGCCAAGATATGATCGGGAACGTTTGGGAATGGACATCTTCTGAACATAGAAGCTATCCTTATAAAGCTACTGATGGACGGGAGGACCCTAATATGAAAGAGGCCGGTCGGGTGGTCAGAGGTGGTTCCTTTAATACCGATGCCGCATCCGTTACCTGTGCCACCCGATTATGGCATTATCCAAATGTTAGTCGAGACGACCTTGGCTTTCGGGTGGTCATCAAATTATAGGTGGTATAAATTTCCCCCTTATGGTATTATTTGTTAGAATTTGGCTAGTCAACAAGACGGTGTAGCATGCTACGCCTCTTTTGTTTTCTTTGTGAGGCCTCTGGTGAAAACGAGCGATGAAAACTAAACCCTTAAATCTATCAACAGTTCTGCCAATATGCTTGATACTGTTTATGTTCTTCTCTGCCTGTGCTGGCCCAAACGGGGAGTCTGGTCAATCAACAAAACCGACGGCAAATATCACCTCACCTACCACCAATACTAACCTTAAGGTTGGAGACGAGATTTTGATTACATTTAGTGCCGCCGATGTGAAAGGGATCAATCAAATTGAATTGACAGTCGATGGGCAGCCGGTGATGGTCGAAGCCGTGGAGCCGTCTGTGAATTCATACACAGCCAGTCACCGCTGGAAGGCTGAGACGGCGGGGAGTCACGTCATTGAATTACGAGCCTTTAATATCAATAACGAATCTAGCGACCCGGTTCAGGCATTTGTTTTAGTGACCGATGTTGTGACCGAGACCGAGGCTACCGCTACGGCAACTGTCGAAGCTCTGCCTACACCGACTGTAGTGATGAATACACCAGTCTATCCTCCAGCACCAACACCAACCTATACCCCAGAGACTGTCGTCACCGAGTCAACCAGTGACGAGACGCCAATTGTAACTGCAGTGGTGCGCCTAAATGTGCGATTGGGGCCAAGCACAGATTATCCTGTACTGGGTCAGTTGAACCTAAACAACACGGCTCAAATTACCGGACGTGACGAGTCCTCCACTTGGTGGCAAATTGAGTTTCAGTCTGACAGGGGCGACCGGGGTTGGGTCGCGGCAGGCAGCGAGTTTTCGACGGCTTCTGGCAATACCGAAGGTGTCCCCGTAGCGGAGGGTCCGCCGCTTGAGGTTGTGCCAACGGCTACGCCTACCAGTCCCCCGCCTTCGCCAACCCCTGAACCTCAAGCTCTCAAGCCGACTATCTTCAGCTTCACGGCCAACCGATACACGATTAAACCCGGAGAGAGTGTGGTGCTGAATTGGGACTTAGCGAATGCTCAAGTGGCCTATCTGCGGTATGATGATGTTGAGGAAGGGGTTGCGGCTCCGGGCAGTAAAACAGTTACCCCGGATAAAGAGACAAAATATACGCTTGTTGCCCGCAACCAGGTTGGTGAGACTGTTGCCGAAATAGTTATCACCGTAACCGACTCTGGAGCAACACCGGTACCGGTCTTTCGTGAAGGGAAAATCGTGGTTGTAAATACACAATTTATAGATTTTGACCAAGGCCTCGTTCAAACCGTCGCTGATGCCGGAACCGATTTTCAATGGGATGGGCAAGGCAAACGATTTATTCCGCTGAATGGGGCATCAGGGGCGTTATTGGGTTCGTCATATCCCGAGATTGCTCTTAATAATTGCCAAGCTGCCTCCTATAATCAGCCTATAGCAGGTGTCGATGGGTCAACTCTGGTTACAGGCTGCTTTATCACCAATGAAGGCCGTTATGGTAAGTTTTTCATCTCGGAGTGGAGTATAGCCCTTAATCTGACCATAGATTGGCTAACCTGGGATTTTCCCTAATGACCCAAGCATAGATGTTTTAAGATTTATTCTCGTAAAGCGATTGTGGTATAATTAGGCAACGACAAGCGTTCAGCCATTAACGGTTGAACGCTTGAAATTTGTTTGTAGCTGGTAACGACGCATGCGTTAGTTTCGCTACACCTACAAACGCCAAGTGGGAATCAGCCAAATTTATTGATGCCCAAAAAGAGACTAGAGGAATAATTTTAATGCCCGAAAATATATTGGTTTGCACGGCCTGGCCTTATGCAAATGGTGATTTACATATTGGACACCTGGCCGGAGCCTACCTGCCCCCCGATATCTTTGCCCGCTATCATCGATTGCAGGGAAATACTGTGCTGATGGTTTCCGGCTCAGACTCGCACGGTACCCCTATCACCCTTCGGGCTGATGCCGAGGGGGTGTCTCCCTTAGAGGTTTTTGAACGATTCCATTCGCATTTTTTGGAGACGTTTCAACAAGTGGGTATTACTTATGATTTGTTCACCCATACCGATACCGAAAATCATCATCGCGTCTCTCAAGACATTTTTACGGCCTGTTTAGATAACGGGTATCTCTATAAACATACCGAGCAGCAATTTTACTCTGAATCGGAGGGACGATTTCTGGCTGACCGTTATATTGAAGGAACCTGCCCTATTTGCGGCTATGATGGCGCTCGTGGCGACCAATGTGATAACTGCAAATCACTGCTCGACCCCACGGATTTGATTAATCCGCGTAGCAAAAACGATGGCTCAACCCCTGTGTTGCGCGAGACTGAGCATTTTTATCTGGATTTAAGTAAACTCAATGAAGACATCTTAGATTATTTGAGTGATGGTAAAGAGTATTGGCGGCCCAACGTCATCAATTTCAGCCTCCAATATGCCAAAGACGGCCTGAAAGGACGGGCTATCACCCGTGATATCGCGTGGGGAGTGTCAGTTCCGTTAGAGGGATACGATACAAAACGGCTCTACGTCTGGTTCGAGGCGGTTATTGGCTACTTTAGCGCCAGCATCGAATGGGCAAAGAATATTGGCGAACCGGAAAAGTGGAAAGAATGGTGGTACCAACCTGAGGCCAAAACCTACTATTTTATTGGAAAAGATAATATCCCTTTCCATGCTGTTATCTGGCCCGCCGAATTGATTGCCACCGGGCGTCACCTCTATGAGGAAGATACCAATAAATTCCTCAACCTGCCCTACGACGTACCGGCCAATGAGTATCTCAATATGGAAGGCGAAAAACTCAGCACCAGTCGCAACTGGGCCATTTGGGCTCCCGACTTGTTGGAGCGTTATGACCCGGACCCGATTCGATTTTATCTAAATACAATAGCCCCGGAAAGCCGTGATACAGACTTTACCTTTGCCGATTTTATTCGTCGTAATAATGATGAACTTGTGGCAGCCTGGGGCAATTTGGTCAATCGGGTACTGGGTTTTGCCTATAAACGATATGACGGCCAAGTACCACCGATTGGCCCGGCAGGACTCGACGAGGCTGATGAGCAAATTTTAGCCGAGGTAGAAGCCGGTTTTGGGTTAGTTGGAGAGTTGCTGGCTGGAGTTAAACTTAAGGCTGCTCAGGAAGAAGCGATGAGGCTAGCCCGGGCGACAAATGTCTATTTGGATGGCAAAGCGCCCTGGAAAGTTATCAAGGAAGACCCGGCCCAAGCCGGAACTTCTGTTTATGTTACACTCAAAGTAATTGATAATCTCAAAGTTCTTTTTGCCCCATTCTTGCCTCATACCTGTCAGCGTTTGCACGAGTATTTAGGCTACGATGGCCCACTCTTTGGCCGCCAATATACCGAATCTTTTAGCGAAGAAAACGGACGCCAGCATATGGCGCTTTGTTATGATAATAGTGAAGCCGTTGGTCGCTGGGAGCCAAGCCAACTGGCTCCCCATCAAAAATTACGCCAGCCCGCGCCGCTCTTTAAAAAGATTGAACCTGAAATAGCTGAACAAGAGATAGCGCGTCTATTACATGTTTAGGTAAATACTGACCTTTGGTTAGTGTTTAGAATCGAAGCTATCTATTATGGGAAGAAACGTCATTGAGCTTTACAAAGGGCTTGCCCGCGACCTGCTGACATTAATTGGCCCGGTACGTTGGAGCGCTGAGATTAATTTGCGCTTGGAGCGGATAACTCATTTGTTATCGCTGCTTGATAACCCTCACTATGCTTATCCCTCGATCCACGTGGGAGGAACATCTGGCAAGGGTTCAACAGCTACCATGATTGCGACTATCTTATCCGAGGCAGGTTACAAGACAGGGTTGCATCTCTCGCCACACCTCCAAATTTTGAATGAGCGGCATCAGATTAATAATGTCGTAGCCAGTACCACCCGCTTGGTTGAACTTTATTCTGAGATTAAACCGGCCATTGCCAAAGTAGCTGCAGAAAATCCGTTTGGTGCCCCCAGCTATTTCGAAGCGCAAGTGGCGCTAGCCTTCTACTATTTTCAGCGTGAAGCGGTTGATGTGGCCGTAATCGAAGTGGGCTTAGGGGGGAGGATAGATGCCACCAACGTTCTGAATGCGGCGGTGGCCGTACTGACAAATGTGGGATTAGACCACACAGAGATTTTAGGCGATACTATTGAAGCGATTATCAAAGACAAAGCTGGCATTATTAAACCCGGCCAAAAGGTGATTAGCGGGGTAAAACAGCCAACCGCCCGCCAAATTGTAGCCCAACGCTGCCGCCGCCAACATGCTGAACTATGGCAGCTTGAACAGGCTTTTCATTACAAAGTTGAAGGCGAGAGACATTTCACCGTGTCGATGCCATCACGTACCTATGATGAACTTGAAATCGGGATGAGTGGCGTTTTCCAGATTGCCAATGCCGCCTGTGCTGTGGCTGCGATAGAGATTTTACCCGGCTTTGATGTTTCCGAAACCGCGCTCCGAAAGGGGTTAATGCAGGCTCATGTTCCAGGCCGGATGGAGATTGTGCAAAATGACCCGGTGGTCATCCTGGATGGCGCTCATAACCCGGAGAAAATGAAAGCAGCCTATAAGGCTGTCAAAAATCACTATAGAAGCAGGCGTTGTCTGGTCGTTTTGTCTTTGAAATCCGATAAAGCAGCCGAGGATATTTTACCGCCGGTGATTGATTTAGCCGAGACCTTGTTTATCACCAAATTTCATGTTAAGGGCTTATGGAATCCCTACGATCCAGCGGAATTGGCTGCCTTAGCAAAAGAGATAGCGCCCGATTTGGACGTTCGTATAGTACCCGAGCCGATTGTGGCTGTTCAACAAGCTCTGGCAGAGGCCGAGCCAGATGATTTGGTTTTGGTGACCGGGTCACTGTATCTGGTTGGTGATATCCGCCAACACTGGTATCCAATTGATGAGTTAATCACTCAAGCTGAGAAAGGTTTAAAAGGATCTCTTACCCCTTAAAACCTGCTCATTTAGCAATGTAGTAACCTGAACTCGATAATTAATAGTAGGTTGGGTTGAATGGTGTAACCAGAGCCATTTAGGCCAACAATTTATTGGGTTTCGCCTCATAATTTGGGTTTATTTGGCGAATGAAACCCAAATTATGCATCCAAGTCGGTAAATCTCGGCTCAACCCAACCTACAACTCATTTAGCAATGTAAAAATCTTATTATGGAGAACGTTTAGTTACCATGATACCCTCAGAAAAAGAATTCGAGTCTATTTTGGACGCCGATGAACCCGAAGTCGAGCTACCGTTATTACCTATCCGAGATACAGTTGTTTTTCCCCGGATGCTTACCCCGCTTTTTGTGGGCCGAACCCCTTCTTTATTAGCCTTAGAAGCGGCTTTGGCTCAGAAGAGTCAACTGGTGGTGGTGACACAACGAGATGCTGAGTTAGAGGATCCCACAGCAGAAGATTTATATACTATTGGAACTGAGGTGGTAATCGGGCGCATGTTGAAGATGCCCGATGGCAGCAGCAATGTGCTGGTGCATGGGTTCCAACGGGTAGAAATATTGGAGTATGTTCAGGAGGAGCCTTACCCCAGGGTTCGAGTGCGCCGCTTGAAAGAAGGTAATGAGAAGAGTTTATCGTCTGAGGCTCTCATGCGAGCCGTGCTGGCCCTTTTTGAAAAATGTGTCCAACTTAATCGCAATGTACCCGATGATGCTTATGTAGCAGCCATGAATATTGATGAACCCGGTTGGCTGGCCGACATGATTACTTCGGTCATGGACTTTGATATTGAGCAACGGCAGCAAATTCTGGAAACGGTTGATGCGCCAACACGCTTGCAGCAGTTAAGCATTATCCTGGGGCAGGAATTAGACGTTTTAGAGCTTGAGTCTCAGATTCAAGACCAAGTACAACAGGAAGTGGATAAGGGCCAGCGTGAATACTTTCTGCGCGAACAGATGCGTGTCATCCAAAATGAGTTGGGTGAGTTGGACGTTCAATTGGCTGAGGTGAATGAACTGCACGAGAAATTGGCGGAGATTGAATTGCCAGAAGAGGCCCGCGCTAAAGCCGAGAAAGAACTGAAACGGCTGGCGATGATGCCCCCAGCCGCCCCAGAAGTGGGCATTATTCGTACCTATTTAGATTGGATTATCGAGTTGCCCTGGTTTAATGTTACGCAAGACAATATGGATATCGCCCAGGTGGCTCATGTTCTGGACAATAACCACTTTGGCTTGCCCAAGGCCAAAGAACGAATCCTGGAACATATTGCGGTGCGGCAGCGAGCCGGGGATAAAATGCGCTCACCTATTCTTTGTTTTGTAGGACCACCTGGCACCGGCAAAACATCGCTAGGGCGTTCCATCGCCGAGGCTCTGGGGCGTGAATTTATCCGAATTAGCCTGGGGGGTATTCGAGATGAGGCCGAAATTCGGGGACATCGCCGTACCTATATAGGCGCGTTGCCGGGGCGCATCATTCAAAGTATGCGCCGGGCCGGTACCGTTAATCCGCTCTTTATGATGGACGAAATTGACAAGATTGGAATGGATTTTAGAGGCGACCCCAGCGCCGCCCTACTTGAGGCGCTCGACCCGGAACAGAATAATAGCTTCTCGGACCATTATCTTGAGTTACCCTATGATTTGTCCAAAGTCATGTTTATTACAACGGCCAACGTATTGTATCCTATCCCGGCTGCGCTACGCGACCGTATGGAAGTTGTTGAATTTTCGGGCTATATTGAGGAAGAGAAGCTTGAAATTGCTCGCCAGTTTCTTATTCCGCGCCAAATAGAGGAGCACGGTTTAGACGATGTCCCGCTCAAATTTGCTGATAATCTCTTAAAAGGCATCATCCGTGAATATACTTACGAGGCTGGAGTACGCAACCTTGAGCGTGAGATCGGTCAGATTTGTCGTAAAGTGACCCGTCGTCTGGCCGAAGGGAAACGCATTCCAAAAATCATTACCCGCCAGTCCTTGTCAAAATATTTAGGGCCGCCCCATTTTACGGAACAAAAAATTGGCGAAGAGGATGAAGTAGGCATTGCCACGGGTATCGCCTATACTGAGGCCGGTGGTGATGTTATGCCTATTGAGGTCGCCTTGATGCCCGGTAAGGGGCAGCTAACCCTGACCGGCCAGTTAGGTGAAGTCATGCAAGAGTCAATCCAGGCGGCTCTATCATATGTCCGGTCACATGCCAAGCAGTACGATATTAAGCCCTCTATCTTTGATAACTTTGATATTCACCTGCATGTACCGGAAGGGGCTATCCCCAAAGACGGGCCGAGCGCTGGAATTACGATGGCTACCGCCTTGATTTCCGCGTTTTCCAACTACAAAGTGCGCCACAATGTCGCCATGACCGGCGAAATCACCTTACGAGGCAAAGTGTTGCCCATCGGCGGCTTTAAAGAGAAGGTTTTGGCCGCTCATCGAGCCGGTATCAATACGGTGATTGTTCCAACCAAAAACAAGAAGGATTTGGTCGATGTTCCCAAGAAGGTACAGCGTGAAATGGATATCATCTTTGCCGATAAAATGGATGAGGTCCTGAGTACGGCTTTGATTATCTCTAAAAAGAAAAAACCGCCCAAGAAAGCGGCGGCGGTATAAGCCGGTAGATTCTCTCATAAAAGTCAAGGGATTAGACAAGATGGGGGTGAGCCATTTGGTTACACGGAGGAATGGTAGGGGAGTTACATTGAGCTTTTGCAAGGTCGCAGTGTTGAAGGTATTGGGTTTCGTAGCCTCAACCCAACCTACCTGCTGATGCATCTTTAAACAAAATACTTATTCCTCGTTCCAACGTTCTGCGTTGCGCTTTGCGTGTATACCATTTCCCTCTACTTCCGGTGTAGCAAGTAGGCATTCCCACGCCGGAACGTGGGAACGAGGGGAATACAAATTAGTGTGGAGAGACGAAACGATAAATAGAGGGGAGAGCATTTCTACCCCCTCTAACTCCCCCTGCTAGGGGGAGAATAGAGCCGCTTCCCCCCTAGCAGGGGGGATTGAGGGGGGTGGAATCCTACTCTGGCCTATCAACTTTGACCATTCACCACACTGGTTTGAAATTATCACCCCCGCACTGAAAAGCTACTGTTTGCACTGATTTTTCGTAACCGGGAAAAGAAGCCAACTTCGAGATTAAGGCCGGTGTAACGAGCCTTGAGAACAAGCGGCTCTTGGTCGTGGTCTTGGCCCTTCTCGCCATAGTCAATCAGTTCGGCCATCATATAGCCCACGGGAGCGGCGTTCTTAAATTGGTTGCCGCTTGTGCCAATCGCCATGTAGAATCCGTTTAGATCAGATTTATCATAAATCGGAATCCAATCATCCGAGACATCATATAAATCCACAATGCCATTCGGCTGGTTGGGCACAGGCAAATCTCGAACGCGCTTGGCCAGGCGATAGGCTTGCGCCTTCCAGCGCTCGTCGGTGACACTGCGATTGAAATCGTCCGGGTCTGCGACCCACTCTTTGGGGTCGCACTCCGGGTCGGCGCTACCAACCAAGATCATATTTCCAGTTTCCGGGCGAAAATATCCCCCATTGTCATCATCTGAAACCACCGTGCCAACCTTTTCGAAATCAATGGCCTTTGGGGCAGGCACAAAATGTACCTCGTGTCTGAGAGCCTTGGTTTTGATATTCATCCCAGATTCAACCCCGGCCATGCGATTGATGACAAAGGAATGTGGGCCAGCCACATTAACGACGATCCGGGCGTCAATTTCTTCGTCGCCATCAAGGGCAATGCCCAACACTTTTTCCTCATCCCGGCGAACCGCGATCACTTCTCTACCCAGCATGAATTCAGCGCCGTAAGCTTCTGCAGCCCGCCTCAAATTGTGAGTGGCTAGTACCGGATCGTTGACATAGCCTTCAAGGGTGGTATAAATCGCTCCGGACACTTCTCCCTTTGGGTCTTGCCAAAAGACTTCGTCCTCCGGCGCAGAAGGCGGCCAGTGAGCGTCCGTGCTAAACATCGGCATTCGCTTTTTCAACTTAGCCAGATCCCACTCTTCATAGTCAATGCCAATTTGATCGTAGAGGTTTTTTACTTTATCCCAATGGCCGTCCGGCGACTTGATTTGCAGGAAACCGCAGTTCATATATTTGGCAAAGCCCCGCTCGTCCTTCTGTTCGACGTAGTTTTCCCAGTCTCGCCAATAAAAGATGCCTTCATAGGCCAGGGCCACGCCTTGATATGTTGAATAACTGGTACGTATAATAGCGCATGAATTGGAGGTTGAGCCGTACCCGACCTCATCAAGTTTATCAACTGATATAACCTTGTACCCTTTTTTGGCAAGCTCGAAGGCTATGGCACAGCCAATGACTCCAGCACCAATGACAATAGCATCTGTTTGTTTCATTTTAACCCTCCTGATTAATATTGGTACTCTTCCCGTACCGGACTGAAAACGTCCAAAACCCGCGCTGGAATATCACCCGCTTTGGCGCTATGCTCTACATTGCCGGGAATGATATAAGTATCACCTGATTTGAGCAAGCGCGTTTCTCCGCCGATAGTCATCTCCAACTCGCCAGACATAATGGTTCCGGCCTGCTCATGAGGATGATGATGAGCCGGAACCACGGCATGAGGCTCAATATCCACAATGGACAACAGCATCTCGTTGCTCCAAAAGGTACGAATATTCATGCCTGGGAGGACTTCTTTGGCTTCTCGGTTCTCTAAGTCGCAAAAATATGGCACTGGTAACTCCTTTTGTATGATGGTCTTTGATGTGTTAGTTATGGCCTGCTGTGTTTGCCTTAGCAGAGATTAGGCCAGATACCTTTCCATACTGGCCCGTATGTCATCAGGGATGGGAATGCTTTTGCCTTTCTCCCGGTCAATCAGCACCAGCATTGACCGGGCTATAAAACGAACTTCTCCCTGACAGGTGGCCGTTAAATTCAAGGTGAAAGAGCTATTTCCGATTCTTTCAACCTGTAGGGTGATGGTTAGCACGTCTTCGAGGCGGCTGGGGTTAGGAAACTCGCAGCTTATCTGAATGGTCGGTGCCCCGATGTTTCGCTCGGAGATAAGGGTCGCCGCCGATATGCCCAAGCCTTTTTCGAGCCATAGCTCAACCACATGGGCAATGATTTCAAAGTAACGCGGGTAAAAGACAATCCCCGCTGGGTCACAATGTTCAAATCGGATAGTATAGGTTTCGGTAAATATGGCTTTTTGCTCCTTGATGGCTTCACTTACACCTGCGAGTGACATCCCTGGCAGCCTATATTGCCACACTAAAAGCGATGACCTGCGCTGCTGTTACTGGACGCAGCAAAATAGTGGTCAGGTGTTTTACTAGACAAAAAATCCATTAATCTTTGAAGGCACATAAAACTAAAGCATAACTAAAATATTCATCTAAAGGGGATCCCTTTTCCATCTTTATTTTTTGATGGTCAAAGCTGGGTTTTATATTAAAAATTTTCCTTAGAACCCTAAAGGGACTGATAAAGTTAAATGACGAATAAATAGAATCGCCGATAAACATATAATTTTCAATGCCATAGTTGTTACATATATGCCTGAGTTCTTTTCTTGTATAGGGATATTCTTCCCCTACATTCCAAACACCAAGCGTTTCGGCAGTAAACTTAAATATACGATAGGGGAAGTTTAGTCTATTTGGCACAGAGATAAAAGCAACCCCGCCTTTTTTAATTAAATCAAAATGACTCTTGTTAATCAACAACCGCTCGTCTCCGAGGAAATGTTCATTGAGACCAAAGCTCATTGCTATATCATACTGTTCATATAAGCCTTCAGGAATATCTAAAGCATTTGCACAAATAAATTCGGCTTTAAGATTATTATTTGCAAAAAAATCTTTGGAATGCTGTAAGGCTTGTTCAGAATAATCTAAAACAGTAATAGTGGCTCCTCTTTTTGCTAAAAGTGCTGCATCAAGTCCAGTTCCCGCGCCAATCTCTATGACCTTAAGTCCGTTCAAATCCTTGAATCTACTGTGGATTATTTTCTCAATTCTTTGAAACTTTATAGATTTTTCTTCCTTTAATAGATTGTGCTGATCCTTTTCTTTTATCGTGGCTTCCAGTTTCCAAAAATCGTCCCACAATTCAGGCGTGTTCTTTTTAGCCATGCGCCATCACCTCTATGACATTTTTGTGCTGTTTAACGAAATTTTAGGATGCATGTGCGGAAAGCAAGGTGGAAATGCCACCACTCACGCTTTGCGCTTGCGAGTGACACCCTTGGTAGCCCCAATTGTCAGGCTAAAAGCGATAACCTAAAGTTATCTAATGTTGGAAATTACTATATCCTCTACGCTCAGACCAACATTTCTTGCCAGTTGATTGACTTCTTCAGCCAGACAAATTCTAAGATTAGCACCCTCATCTTCAATGATATTACCAGAATGGTCGTAACTATCCACACAATTTTTGACTGCTTGTCGCGTAGTGCGGATAGCGTACCTTTGAGCCGAGTCATCATTGATAAAAATATCTGAAAACAATCCCCATTTTTCTTTCAATAAATCCTGATCATTACAAATTCGAAAAATGTTGCCCTCGATCATTAAATTTACAACATCATTTTCTCTAGTAACAACATCGTCCGTCATGTTAAAAGGGATTGCTTTACACGAAATAACTCGCAAATCCACAAATCTGCCTACATCGCTGTAAGTTCCTGGCCCAACTATTGCTTTAATTGAGCCATCTTTAAATTGAATACCAATCTCCCCTGACTTTACTGTTTGGTAGAAGTAGAAACTTGATCCTAATCCGATCCAGATAACGGTAACAATTAAAAAAACACTAAATCCACCAATAATGAGTACAGGTAACTTTTTCACCAGAATTCTAACTTTGGATACAGAATGTAGAGGCTCTTTTTTTCATTACAACTCTAGTCTTTGCTTATTGAGAGGACAACCCCATCTGAGCCAAGATTGCCCGGTTAAGCGATGCGCCTTCGGTTGTCAAATGGTCAAGAATCGAAAAGTGGTTGGCCTTGGCAATGGGGAGATGGGTTATTGATAATCCTTTCTTAGACCAGGCATCGACCAACTCTTGGCTTTGGGCATGGTATTCATCCGATTCGGCTTCTCCCATCGTTACAATGAGCGGCGCATTCGAACCAGGGGAAAGATAGATAGGGCTATTTCGACGGGCCGTGGCTTCATCCATACCAATGAGGTCATTTACATGTGATAATTGTATGGGTAAAAGATTATACAAACCACTAATGGCACAGCCGCCTTTTATCAGATTGGCAGGTAAGTCTTCCGCAAGCTCTTGCCAGTTGGTTGCCATGAGCATTGCCACGAGATGCCCCCCCGCAGAATGGCCCGATATATAAATTCTGCCGGGGTCGCCGGTGTATTCGGCCACGTGACGATACAGCCAGGCCATTGCCTGACGGCAGGAATCGATAATATCATCCATTGAGGCCTGAGGCGCGAGGGGATAACTCACCAATGCGGTTGTGATATTGTGCTTGATAAAGCCATTGGCAATAAAGTGAAAATCCGCTTTGTCTCGTGATTGCCAATAGCCGCCGTGAAAATAGACATGCACAGGTGAGTGGGGATCGGTAGAGGGGAAGATGTCTAAGCGGTTGCGCTCGTGCGTACCATATTGCAAATCCCGGTGATAGCGAATTTGCTGCCTCAAGGCTTCGCTTTGGGTGTTCCATTGTTGCACGATTTGGTCAAACTCGGGAACACGAGACCGGTTATTATATTGTTTATTGAGAGCTTCTTGGTCGTAATTTTTATAGATGGTCATAATCTACTATCGCTTAATATCCAGCTTACTCAGATCAACGTCGGCCATTTTGACCCGCTCAAAGGCTTTCGGGCGCGGATAGGGCGCGGTAGCATCAAGACCCAACTTCATACCCAAGCCCTGATTCGTTGATGGGTTAAGTTCGTGGCCCCGGGCTGCTGGAATTTGTATCATTCCGGTTTCAGGTTGAAAGCGGGTGGCTAAAGCCCACTCAACATCTTCGGCATTGGTAATGTCCACATCTTCATCAACGGCAATGACCATTTTAAGTGAGGGAAAAGCGGCAAAGGTCGCCATGATTGCATTCTTGGCCGTGCCTTCCATACTCTTTTTAAGTTGGACGATAGCGTGATAGAAACCACACCCGCCATGACTGAAGTAGACTCCGATAACATCCCGTATCTGGCGAGAAACCAAGCGATAAACGGCGGCTTCGCCCACCAACCCAACCGAATTGTATACCTCTTTCCCCGATAAAATAGTTTGCCAGACCGGATTCTGGCGGCGGGTGATTTTCTTAACCCGTACCACCCAACGATTATCAAGACCGGCGTAGTACCCTGTGACCTCGGCGAAAGGCCCCTCCGGCTCACGGATTTCGGGCAGCATTTCTGCCTCCAGTATGAATTGGGCCTCGGCCAGCCCTTCGGCCTCAACTGTCTGGCTGCGGAGCAATTGGAGGGGCTGTCCGGTGAAGCTGCTGATAATGCCCAGTTCGTCTTTATCAATAGTCGCCGCCGAAGCGGGAACTGTCGCCGCTACATGGACAGCAGGCCCAACGCCATTATTCAAAGTGACTTCCAGGGGTACGCCCCGCTTTTCATTTCTTTCGAAGTAGTCACGAACATGTCTCCCTGCATCGAGTTGAATCGTCAAGCGATCCGGTCCAACAACAAGGGCACGATAAATGGAGGCATTCCGCACGCCTGTATCAGGGTCGCGGGCAATAACAATGGCCGAGTCGATGTATGGCCCGCCATCGCCCAAGGCATGGATCGGAACAGGTAGTTGTCGCAGATCAACCTCCGGCTCGATGACTTCGTTGGCCGGGCCTTTATTGACAACCTCCGGTTCAATGGGATTGGTTTGCCAGTCTTGCACCGCATCGGCGACCACAAAGGGGAGTTGTTCGGTTGGGCAATCGAATAATCGAGCCAGCACCGCCCGGTTCCAGTATAGGCCAATCAAAACGGGAAATTTATGGCCCTTCACCTGCTCAAACAGAACAACCTCTTGACCCTCAAAGCGATAGGCCACCCCAGCTAATTCGTGGATCGGGTCTACCTCACTGCCCACCTTTATTAAATCGCCATTTGCCGCCAGTTGTTCAATGCAGGCTCCCAAGTCAGTCAGATATGCTCGTTTCATTGCTTCCTCCTTCGGTAATGAAGTTGTCGGAACAGTCGCGGAGTGAAAAACTACAGTTTTTCACTCCTTCAGTGACGCCGTAGGTGACGCTAGTGGTCGCTCCTACGTAATTCGCTCTTGAAGAGGATCGAGGTATATGTTGGCTCTCTTAATTTTCACGGACCGAGTCAACCGGACTCGGATGTTAACTCACCTTCATAGGAAATGACCGCTTGTCGTAATTTCTCCGGGACAGGTTGGGGTTTGAAGGTCTGGCGGTCGGCCGTCACAGCGGCGATGTATCCTGTCGCCACCAGGCGATTGTCGTTTTGTGCCCATAGTTCAAACTCAAAACGAAGGCTCCGCCGTCCTACATGCGCGATGCGGGTATGAACGTTTAACATTTCCGGCCATTTGGCCGTTGATTTATAAGTGCAATGAGACTCGGCAAATATAAGATCGGTTTCATCGGCAAACATTGCCGGGTAATCATAGCCTATTTCCGCCAGATATGCTTCCAGCCCTTCGTCAAAAAAGGAATAATACTGACCAAAATAGACATGTCCTTGAGCATCGGTATCGTTATACCGAACTTTAACAGGAACATGAAATTTGAATGATGATTGATTCATAATCTGCCTTTCTCTTTGGCTAGCTGGTCCAGTATCGATGAGGATCAAACTGGTCTAGCATCTCTAGTTCGGCTTCGGTCGGGGCCGGAGTTTGGGTTACTTCATCCGCTACTTTTAAGGGCCAGCCTGTATTTTCCAAAACCTGCTCAACGGTCACGCCGGGATGAACTGAGGCCAGGACCATTTCTCGCGTCTCTGGATCAAAGCGAAGAATGCCAAGGGTGGTAATAACCGTTGATGGACCGCCTCGTAGCAAACCCACCCGTTCGCGCCAGCCAGCCCCATCACCGTAGCCCGCCGAGGTGATATAGTCTACTTTTGGCACAAAACGCCGCTTTTGATGCGCCATTATGATGATGTGTCGCTTTGCCAAACTCGCTAAATCGCAAGCGCCGCCACTGCCCGGTAGCCGGGTTGCGATCTCTTCTGGGCCGCCAATATAGGTCGTATTCAAATTGCCAAAACGGTCAACCTGCGCTCCGCCAATAAAACTGACATCTACCAGCCCTTGCTGGAGCAACCCCATCAAATCTGCCGTATCCGCCAGCCATTGGGAGCGATAAAGATTGGGCAGATCGCCCATTGTTAAAATCGATTCTGGAGCTACCGTGTCACGGACAACACCCAGTTCGTATATGCCGATAGCGTTAGGGGCATGCGTACTTTTTGCCAACAGAAAGCCCAGTATTGGCAGGCGCATCCCGACGAATACAACTTCCTCGTCGGCCAGTTCGCGGGCGGCGGCAGTCACCATCAGTTGAGATGCGGTATAGTTAGTCTTCTTAATAGCCATAATCAGCCGCCTCCGATAGGGCGTGATGTTTCAAAGCCAACGCCGCAACTCTATCTTCGCCAAGAAGTTTCAAGTAATCATCACTGCTCCGTACAGCATCGACCCATTGGGACTGCCAGTCGGCAAAAATCTCTGCGGTTTTGCTGGACTCTCGATAATCGATGAACCCCTGGTGGTCGCGGTTATAGAAACCCGGCACCGGTGAGGGATGCCCTCCCCACGGGGCATGGGCCACGGCGCTGACTCGAAAGCCAGGTGTAATTACACGATTGGGATCGCTGCTAATGACATCAGGGTCAACAATTTCTTCGGCGGTAAGAATAATATGGCGGCTGGCTAAACATGCTTCGCGGGTAATGCCCAAATTACCCCACATATGGGCATTGCCGTACTCATCCGCCCGCTGGAGATGAACAATCGTTACGTCAGGGTTGATAGCGGCGATGGCGGTCAGGGTATCGCCTGTGAAAGGACATACTAGCGTTTTTAGACTGCTATTGGTTTTGAATAGGTCGCTGCCCAGCGCGGTTCGAGCGGGCATAAAAGGTACGCCCATCGCCCCGGCCCGCAAAGCCATCGAGATGGTAAGGTTTGAATGGTCTTCCATCTCTAGCTGGCCCTGCTCAACGGCATAGCGAAAATTGTAGCTGGAGCCAGTGATCACATTGCCAACCCAGGCCGCCCGAATTTTGCGGACACAGCCTGCCCCAATCAGTTGGTCAAATAAGATGTCGGAAATGGGACCAATTAGGGTTAAATCGCGTTTACGCTGGCGAATCAGTTCGTGACCGGCGGCAAAAGGGATAAGCGATTCTTGGGCACAGCCCAGGGCAACTTCGCTACCATCGGAGACAAAACGGGAGATTGCTTCGGAGAGACTGAATAGCTTGGATTTTGGCACCTTTGACAAACCTCAAATTTATTGGAGACTTGTATATTAAGCTATTATCACAGTCGGTCAAATTTGGCGAGGGCTATTGGAGGAGGCGCCCTAACATAAACTATTCTCTCTGGCTAGTTTTGTTCAATGTCTAGCACCCAGACACCATCAAGTTCTGTTCCTTCAGCAGCTACCAGGGCTATCTTCTTGCCATCCGGCGAGACCCGCCAATCGTTGTTGGCGATGGTTAAATTTGTGCCCGCCGGAAAAAGCGCTTCTGTTTGTCCGGTAGTGGCATTATATTCGTAAAAGTTATGCTCGGTGGCATCCGGGTCAAATGGAACATAAATTAAGTGTTCATTATCGCGCCAGCGGTAGGCTCCAAAGAACGGCAATTTCTGCGGGGTTAGCGGCTGGTTTTGCAAATCAAAAATCCAAAGGCCATTTTTATCAACCTGTGGCTCGGAACTGACGTAGTAGACCATATAGCGTTTATCCGGGCTAAAAGCCACCCCCCGCATCCGTGTACCCATCATCAGGGATGTTTGACTCCCATCCTCAATAGATAGAGTAAACAACTCTTCAGCAAAAGACCGGGGAAAACTCCGGCTCATCAGTAGGGTGTCATCTGTTAGCCAGGTCACCCGGTTGGTTCGCCGTGCCTTGAATACAACACGCGCATTACTGCCATCAATATCGGCCAGCCAAAGCGTCTCCTCGCGAGTTTCACGGGGCGCGTCTTCATCAGCGGCTGTCCACATCACACTCCGGCTATCCGGGGTAAAGTTGATGTTATCTTCGTCGGTATCAAACTCCACCGTTTGCCCGGTGACCAGTCGCTCAACGACGGCCATACCTGTGCGTCGGTTGGGGTAGGCGATATAGTTTTGGTCAGGGCTATAGACCCCTAACCGTTCCGTGACCAATTGAGGGTCTAATTCAGATTGGGTCACATCGACTCCCCAGATACCTAACGGTTCATCTGACTGCGGCTGGTCGATGAAGCGTACCTGGGTTGAGTCCTGGTTCCAATATGGCTGAGTGCAGCAGTTACCGGTGGTAATCTGGCGTCCGATACCTGGCAACGTCTTAAATGTTTGTGTTTCAAGTGGAGTAGATACGGTCAGGCTGGGGGGGACAAGGGCAAAGGTATCATCATCTTTGCCCCAGTCGAAGGGCCAGGGGTAGTCAAAGTCATTGATGATAGGCCCTCCGGTACGGGCTTCCGGCTGGTCGTACAATGTCTGCCATTTACGCGGTTCGGTCAAGTCACGCGCAAAATCCCGCCCCGAATTGCCTACCAGGGCCAGGTTATCCCAATTCGCTTGAATAAGTGTTAAGGGATCGAATTTACGATAATGTTTCAAGTCTCGAATTTCCAGGTGTAAGTGAGGCCGGTCATAGCAAGTTTCCCTCGAATCACCGGTGAGCGCAACGATTTCGCCTTGGATGACTCGTTGGCCCGGTATTAGGTCGGGGGCTTCCAACAAATGACCATACATTGAGGCATATCCCAACTGGGGATGGTCGATCATCAAATTATGGGGTGGTGAGCCAAATGGCCCGTCAACAGCAAAAACAATCCCATCGGCGATGGCTGCCACCTCTGTCCCGCATGCTGTAGACAAATCCACCCCAAAATGAATCCCCCCTGAAAGTCCATAAGTCGTAAATCGCTGCCGGTATGCGCCGGTTGTATTACCATAAGGCTGGGCCGGTAACCAGGTGTCTGGGCCAGGTGGGTCGAGAAAGGGCAGTTGAAAAGGGCGCTCAGCTTGAATTGTCGAGACAGTCTGAGAAGTTGTTCCCTCTTGCGCAATGGCCGGTGAGGCGTCTAAAAATTGGCTACTCACCACTATGAGAGCAACCAAACTTATTGTTAAAGTAAAAATGACCGATTTTGATAAATTCTTCATGGATATTCTCCAAAATATAGAGTGGCGGCAACCCCGTAATTATCACTTACTCTGTTACCGCCACCAAATCTAGGGATGTATTTTATCAATTAGATACAACAAAATCAAATGCTAAACGTAGCCGTTCATTGGTGTCTGGCTCCAGGGTTGGGCCAGCAAATCTGGACGGAAGATATTGTCGGGGATTTGGTCAGATGCGCCGGGGAAATATATTTGTGAAGTCAGGATTTCCCGGCCATCAACGGCAAACACCTTAACATGAATGTGAGGGGTTCGCCCCGGATAACGGCTTGGCAAAATTGTTTCAAGGGTATAGTTGCCGTTCTCGTCACTCTCTCAGGCTAATGAAGTCGTGCTGTTCGTCTATCGAGTGCAGCACGTCCGAGTCTTCAAATTGGTCGGATGAAAGCTGGGTGTAGGTTTCTAGCAAATCCTCAAATCCGGCAGGGCTACATATCACCAACATTCGAGCATACTTGTTGGCCTTGGCTGCATGGGGTGTATTTGGTGGTACATGGATAACCGTGCCAACTGTCGCCAAGCTTGTCTTATTGCCCAAGGTAAACTCGATCTCGCCCTCTAAAACATAAATTGTTTCCATACGTTCGCGGTGCAGGTGCAGGCCAAGCTCACATCCAGGCTCAAGCTCATCCTCTATAATCGAGTATAAGCCGCCCGTGTCATAGCCCGACACCTTCACATATTGGTGATCAAGAAACCAATCATAATCTTTACCCCCCCTTGGAGGGACGACTTTGGTAACTTCCTCGTCCATTACAGTCTCCCAGGTAAATAGTTTCGGGTTTCGAGTTTCAGGTTTGAAGTTCAGAATAGGCAACTCGAAACGCTTTCGTTAGCAGTGGCGCTACAATACTATATGAGTCAGGTGTTACGCCTCTCGCATTAAGTACTAGGTGCAATACCTTTCTTCAATTAAGGAGGAGTGAGCATCCTTAGATGCGAACGATGAGGCTAAAGCCGCTCCGCATCAGGGGATGCTGCGCTCCTCGAAAGGCAAAATACGCTTACTTGAAAGGTATTGGTGCTAGGTAACAGTGAAGACTTAAGCTATATGATGATACGTTCTATCCCCAATTTTGGATTTGTAGCTATCACTACCACCTGCTTTTACAAATACTGCTTGAACCAGGCTAAAGTATCTTGCCATGCCTGGGTAGCCTGTTCTTCGACATAGCGTCCGCCTGTATCGTTGTGAAAGGCGTGATTAACGCCTGGATAGACGTTCATTTGATGCGTAACTCCGGCATCAGTTAAGGCCTGGTCGAGTGGGTCCTTGCTTGCGGTGATTCGCTCGTCAAGTTCGGCATAGACACCTAACACCGCCGCCCGGATATTTGGCACTTTCTCTAACTCAGGCGCTCGGCCATAAAATGGTACTGCCGCCTTGAGTTCCGGCAGCGCAGTGGCAACTTGCCATGTGACCCCACCGCCGAAACAATAGCCTGTCATTCCAATCCGCTCACCATCTACAAAATCGAGGGTTTGCAGATAGTTAAAACCGGCAATGAAATCGGCGGTGTGTCGTTCAGGGCCGGCATCACCCAACAGACCCGGCACCTCATCCCGGTTGTGAGCAGCCGTGCCACCCTCACGGGCTAGAAGGTCAATCGCCAGGGCTACATAACCTTCTTTGGCGAAACGGCGAGCCACATCTCTGATATGCGGATTTAAACCACGGTTTTCGTGACAGACCAAAATGGCGGCGTAAACCCCATCTGCAACCGGACGGGCCAGGTAAGCAGTAATTTTATCCCCTTGGCTGTCGAAGCTAACATCACGCGCCTCAACGGCTGGGTCCCCTTCGGGTACAGAGAACGGGCTTTTTGCATCTGGTACCGGCACCAGACCCGCAGCCGGTTCCGAGGTGGGCATAGGGTCGGTCTCTGCCGGGAGTTCAGCAGCTGTGCAGCCCAAGGTACTCATTACGGAAATGGTTGCGGCCATACTGCCGGTAATGTAAGCCAGCCGCTTGATAAAGATGCGCCGAGTTATGAGACCTTCCCGATAGTCATCATAAAACTCCTCAACAAAGTATATTTGATCGGGATTAAGCTCTTTCATTAGTATCTCCTCCCTTACTGTGATTAAAAATGAATTGGTGTATCTTGTTCCTATGATATTTTAAGAAGCTATCATTAAATTTCAGTAAGAGAATGCTGAGAAAATGCTGAGAATCTTCAGATTCTTATCATCCTCTCAGGATTAGCCTGTATGATAAAGGTTGATGTATACTGAATATAAATGGCAAATCAATTAAATTTAGATTGAATAATGGCTACGATTCTCGTTGTAGATGATGACAAAAAGCTTCTCAAGATGATGCGGCGCACTCTGATTTACGAAGGATTTCAGGTAGCGACCGCTCTCAACGGTCGTGAGGCTCTGGCCCAAATGCAGGTGGAAGCGCCCGACCTGATTGTGCTCGACTGGATGATGCCGGAATTGGATGGCCTGCAGATGATGACCAACCTGCGAGCCACTGACGATAACATTCCAGTATTGATGCTGACAGCCCGTGATGCCATCGAGGATCGAGTCAAAGGGTTAGATAGTGGGGCTGATGACTATCTGGTGAAACCTTTTGCCCCTTCGGAACTGTTGGCTCGTCTACGAGCATTATTGCGGCGAATTGAAAAAACGGATAAGGAAAAACCCCTACTCTATGCTGGACTATATTTGGATGTGATAAGCCGTGAAACGCGGCGAGGGGACCGGGAATTTGAATTGACCCCACGCGAGTTTGAATTGCTCCACTATTTTATGCGCCATCCACGTCAGGTGTTGGTCCGCGACCGTATTTTAGAGGATGTATGGGGGTATGATTTTGGCGGTGAAGATAATGTCTTGGAAGTGTATGTTGGCTATCTCAGAAAGAAGACTGAAGCAGGAGACGAACCACGTTTGATTCAAACGGTTCGCGGGGTAGGGTACGTGTTACGGGAAACGTAATATGACAATTCGATTAAAACTAACGCTTGTCTACAGCCTAATCTTAGCTCTGGTTTTGATAATCTTCAGTATCATTCTCTATTCCACGCAGCGTTGGACGACGATGAATACCGCCCAGAAAAGTCTAAACTATCATTTCAATAAGGCCGCCGAGGCCAGAGCATCGGCGTTTGCTCCTGACCAGCCAGTATCCCCAGATTCCTCGAATAACTATATCCAAAGCTATATGCAAGTTCGTGATTTGTCTGGGGAGATTATTCAAAATCCGGCTAACTTGGAAAATACCCGCTTGCCGTTAAGTAATGAAGGTATGCAAGCTGTGACACAAGGTCAGGATTGGGTTGAAAAGGCCTGGCTTGATGGGGAACGCTTCTTCATTCGGAGTCAATTGGCTGATGGGCCGGACGGAAACCCCGAAATTCTTCAAGTTGCTTACTTTGTAGAGGATCGGTATGAATTTCTCAACGAGTTAAGGAATATCTTGGTCATTAGTGACAGTCTGGTCGTCATCGCTGCCTTTGGTATTGGCTGGGTATTGGCCGGTCTAACGCTGCGACCTATTGATCGGATTACCCAGACGGCCAAAACAGTCGGTGACGAACGCGATTTTAGCCAGCGCGTGAAGCATACCGGCCCTAATGATGAAATTGGTCAACTGGCAACAACCTTTAATAATATGCTGGCCCGATTGCAAGATGCTTATGTACAGGTTGAGCAATCGCTGCAAGCCCAGCGTCGTTTTGTAGCCGATGCCTCGCACGAACTACGGACGCCACTAACAACCATTCGCGGTAATATTAGTCTTCTACAGCGTGAGCCTCCCATCAGCGCGGAGGATAAGGCTGATATCTTAAATGATACAGTCGATGAGACAGATCGCCTGATCCGTTTGGTAAACGACCTTTTAGTACTGGCTCGTGCCGATGCCCAGCAATCGTTACGCCATGAACGTATTCAGCTTAAACCATTTCTCGAAGATATCTATCGCCAGGCGATTCTTCTGGCCCCCCAACGGACAATAATTTGCCAACCGGTTCCAGACCTCACCATTAATGGCGACATTGATGCCCTAAAACAAGTGATGTTGGTATTGCTCGATAATGCGCTTAAACATACCCCACCCGAAACCACCATTACGATAGGGGCAGCAGTTGCTGGTGAGCATATTACCATTATCGTTCAAGACACTGGCCCCGGCATTGAAACCTCGCAATTGGTTCATATTTTTGACCGCTTCTATCGTGGGGACACTGCTCGAAGCGGACCTGGTACCGGGTTGGGTTTGGCTATTGCCGATGAGCTAACCAAAGCCCAAAATGGCACCCTTGCAGTCGAAAGCCGGGTAGGTCAAGGCAGTCGATTTACGCTAACTTTTCCGGTGACTCCTTCAATCGCTCGAAATGGTAACACAGTCAGCGATAATGGCGATGGCTAATTGATTAGGGTAATATCAAGTGCAAATCCCCAAACTCATGCCATAGATATCTTTGCTGAAGCGCCTCGGAATAAGTGACCTCTAAATGCTCTAATCCGGCCAGGGCTTGAAGCATCGCCAAGTGGGTTGCCTGTGGCTCGTGGAGACCGGTCAACATCCCGGTGACCGCTCGCAAACCCCGCTCCGGCGTGATAACCAAACTCGTCCACCCCTCGCTAGGGGAAACAATACCTTCGGCGTCGGTCACAGTTTCTAAGGCACGCACCACCGTTGTTCCAACAGCTACCACCCGCCGACCTCCCTGACGCGCCTCGTTCACCAAACGAGCCGTTTCTGGGGGTACACGATAAAACTCCTCATAGGGTGGCTCGTGGTTTTCCAGGCTGGCTACCCCTGTATGTAAAATGAGCGGCGCTATCTGCACCCCTTTCGCTACAAGCTTGGTGATAAGTTCCGGGGTAAAGGCCCGTCCGGCAGAAGGCATTTCGGCGCTGCCAGGCTCGGTAGCATAGACAGTTTGGTAGTAATCGTTGGGCCAGGCCTCTTTGACATAACTATAACGAATAGGAAAGCCATATTCGGCCAGATAATCATTGATGGAAATTCGATTTGATAAATGCAGAGTCGCAATCCACAATCGAACCGGCTCACTAGGTTTGGAACGATGGCTCGACAGGTAGGGTGTGTGCAGCCTCACCGATGCCCCACCCGGCAAATTGAGCCTTTCACCTGCTACAGCCTGATAAAACGGTTGGGTGGTTGACTCATCGGGCTGACGTACCTCTATAATCCATAGGTTGGCAGGAAGGTGGGTTGATAAATGTACCTCTAGGGGCGTACCATCAGCGCGAGTAGCCTTGAGTGCCGCATTAAGCGTGCCACTGATGTTGATGACCAGTAAATCGCCCGCCTCCAGATAATCAAGCAAATTGCGGAATTGCGTATGTACCACCCGATTGTCTGAATAATGGGAGACCATTAAGCGTACTTCATCGCGGGCCAGACCACGAGCCTCAGGTGGTTCGCCAGCTTCAAGTTCAGCAGGCAGCTTGAAATCTAACTGATCACGGGCTGACGGCTGTGGACAATCAAAGAGGAAACTATTTAATGCCGGTGTCAATCTCTCCGTTTCATCGGCAAGGGTGTAGTTAAGTGCTGTGAGTGTATTCATGGTTTATCCTCTTTCTTCTAATTTCATCCGGCCACTGGAACGGTGTAGATTACCTCTGCTAAGGCTCGTGCTTGATAGCGACCACTGGGCCGATTACCCTCGATCAACTCGATAAGTCCGGGTACGCTCTCCTCCGGTAGGGCGCGGTCACTGATGTCCTCGCCGGGAAAGGCTTCTTGGTGCATCTGAGTCCGCATATCGCCCGGATCAACCCAATAGACACGCCAATTTGGATTTTCGACAGCGAGAATGGCTGAAAGCTGCTCTAAAGCGGCCTTGCTAGAGCCATACCCACCCCAACCGGAATAGGCTTCAACCCCGGCGTCACTGGTGATGTTGATGATATGGGCATTGGGCTTTAACTGGGTTTGAACAGCTTGTAATAAAGCTAAGGGAGCCAGCACATTAACCTGGTAGACCCGCTCCAAAGTATCCAGTGGGTAATCGAGCAGGTTGGGCTGAGGGCTGGGGCCAAGGATGCTGGCATTGTTCACGACAACGTCCAGGCCGCCTGTCTTTTTGGCTGCCGCAGCTAATGCCTGTCGATGAGCCGGGTCGCTGACATCCCCCGGTATGGCGTTGACCTCTGTATAGCAGGAAAGTTTGGCCCAGGCAACCTCAAGAGTCTCGGCGTTACGGGCATCAATAATCAGATGCCAGCCCCGTTCGGCCAATTGATGCGCCAAGGCCAGTCCCAAGCCGCGTGAAGCTCCGGTGATTAAAGCGGTATGAGGTGAGTTTTCTATGGTCATTGTTTAGTTCCTGTCATTTGTATTTCAAGATGTAGATTGGTTACAAGTGTCTGTGCAAGGGGAGTGTGGTATACGTCTCATGCCGGGTAGCCGCTCACCGACTTCCAAGGTGGTAACCATAGCTTCAATGTGATCTTGTCCTAAGGCACGAGCTACCGAGATACGGTGGTGTCCATCTTGAACGAAATAAATGTCTTCTACTTGGATGAGTTTTACAGGTGGTAGCTTCTTCCCCATATTCAAGGCTTCAGCCACACCTTTCCAACGATCCTCATTATGAATTTGGAGTGGGTAGAAATCGATATCAAAGTCGTGGACACGACCATCAGTCCCACGGATTTGGCTGATTGAAACCATCTCGGTTCCGATATGTTGGTGAGGGCCTGTCCGGCAGGTGTGCTGAACTGTAGTCATCTTATACAGATGGCGCGACCTCTTGGTTAGCATGGCTTTGATCTTGGCAAATTTTCCATTTCGATACGCTTGCTGGTATAGCTCTTGAACTCTTAATACTATTAGGTCTTTATCTAGCATCCCCATAAGATTTCCTCCTCGCTCTGTGAAATTTGTGTTAATCTCATCATATCGTAAAGCTGACCTGGACACATCAGGCATGAGGTCAGATAGGGGCCAATAAAAAGGACAGGTGGATAGCCTGTCCTTTGGTACAGTCGTTGTGAATTAGGCTTTAAATGGGTGGGGTGGAGTGAGAGAGCGGGTTTATCCAACTTGATTGGTGAGGATTTGCTACAAGACTTTCTCCTCCCTTATAAAAATTAAATTCAACAGCAAAATACACATAGCTATTGTCCTGGCCTAGCCAACGACCTGGCCAACTCCCGCACAAACTCAACCAGGCTCTCATCTTCTGGATAGTTAATGACACCATTCTTCGGAAAAAGGTCCAATCCGGCTATAGTAGTCTCATCCGATTGCTTGACCACAAACTTGGCTTTGTTTGCCTGGGTCTGAGCAAAGAATTTGCCAAGGCGTGGGTCAATCCTGAGTTGGTTAGAGTCTGGAGAGCCATAAGGAATAACTACACAAATCACGCGAACTGCCAGTGTTAGAGCCTTACCGAGTGTTAAATCGGGCAGCAAAGCCAACCCATTGGCTCCGCTGATTTGACCTGAATGAAGACCAACAACCTTTACCAACAACCCGGCCTTACGTAGCTCGGTGATAAAAATTGCCGCAGCCGCTTCATCAAAGCCGGCCCCCCACAAAACAAAGATATAATCGTTAGATTTGGTCATCTTCTGTATCTTGACTGAACGAAAATTTGGTCAGTGCTTGCCTATACTGAATCCAGAATACACCAAAAAACGTTTAAATCTATCGCTTTTATGTCTCAAGATTTTCGATGATTTCTCACAGTCTATCATCCATGTCTCATCAAATTTCATTTTTCTTGTTTTTGCTTGCAGTCTATGTTATTCTGAAAAGAATAACTGGCTGCTTCAAGGGTTTCAACGTGGATACCAGAATATCAGTGCCTCAGCTCGAAGCAAATATTGGTAATGCACTCAAATCGTGGCATACAACCAGGGGCGATGTTAGTCTTTTCCGTGGGCTAAAAATTTTCCAACATTCCCTCAATGAGGATGCAAGTAGTCCTCGCAAGGCGATAAATAAAATACTTCTCGATTTGTTGGAAACTCTAAAAAAGGATGATGAAGAAGGCTATCTTGTACTAACCAGACACTTCTTGGATGGGGAGAAGATGCGAATCATCGCCAACTCACTCAACATTAGCCTGGCCACAGCTCACAGAAAGCAGAACAAGGCCATTGCCCAAGCAGCCACTATCTTGCATAGGTGGGAAATTAAGGCCAGAGATCGGTGGCAAGATATGTTGGAAAAACGCCTAGACAGGCCCACCTATTCTCAATTGGTTGGTTTTGATGACCACCTCGATAAATTGTCCGATTTACTGACCCAGTCACGCTCACCCTGGCTGATCTCAATTGAAGGCTACGGTGGGGTGGGTAAGACTTCATTGGCTCATGCGGTTTCGCTTAAGATTCTTCGCCAGCGGTTATTTGATGATCTGGGGTGGGTCAGTGCCCGCTCGCAAATATTTGAACTGAGTGGAAAGACCTCTAAGGTTGACTCTCCGACCTTGACCTTTGAAGATTTAGTGGAAAAATTGCTCGTCCAGTTACTTCCGGAAATTCCTCAGCCGGAGACCCTATCAAATCAGGAAGCGCAGCGATTGCTGCAATCAAGATTGAAACAAAGACGCCACCTGATTGTGATTGATAACCTGGAGACGGTTCAGGATTTGGAAGAACTTCTCCCCATGCTTCGCAATTTAGCCAGCCCCTCTAAATTTTTGTTGACCTCAAGAAAGCGTCTTGACTATGGAACGGCTATTTTCCATTTCCCTCTTCCCGAGTTGAGCGCGGCCAATACTCTCAAACTGATTCGTTATGAAATTGAACAACATAATCTTACCCACCTAGGCCAAGCCAGCGATGACGACCTCCAAAAGATATATCAGACCGTTGGGGGTAATCCCCTGGCTATTCGCCTAGTTGTGGGACAGACACATGTGTTTGCGCTGCATGCCATTCTGGATGATTTGAATAAGGCGCGAAGTAAAACCGTTGAGGAGTTATATCAGTTCATCTACTGGCGGGCCTGGAACACGCTTGACGAGCCAACGCGTAAGCTTTTTTTAACAATGCCACTTATCACCGATGAGGGCGAACGTATTGAAGATTTTGCCGAATTAAGTGAGTTGGATATGGCTACAGTTCATACTTCGCTAAAGCAATTGGTAGATCTGAACTTGGTTAATAGCCTTGGCGATCACAACGAGCGGCATTACAGCATTCACAATTTAACCCGTAGTTTTCTACAAGAACAAGTACTCAAATGGAAGCAATCACAATCACTTCGCCATTAGAAGGCGATTACTTAGCTATCTTCAAGTGGCATATTGTAAAAAGAACCCAGATGATCCTGGCTCGTGTCGCGCAAGCGATCCCGATTTTGCCTGCCAACATTCTCAAACAAGCCTTGCACATCTTAGATTATTCGCTCGAACTACCCGAAGCCTGGCCCGTCACCCGCGAATTGCTCCTGACAATGGCCCCTAAAATGGAGCAGGCCGGCCATCGTGATGGATGGATGCCTTATCTGGAGCAAGGCATTCGACAAAGTCGGCAGCTTGGTGATACAGTGGCAGAGTCTGAATTTCAGCTTCAGTTGGGGATTTTGTATCAGTTACGAGCCAAGTATGAAGAGGCTCGAAGCCACCTGGAGACGAGCGCAAAGGGTTTTGAAAGGCTAAAAGAACCACACAACCAGGCTCGGGTGCTAAACCGTCTGGCTTATGTGGCCCGGCTTCAGCGTCACTTTGAAGAGGCCATAAGTTTTGTGGAAACGGCCCAGCGGTTGTTAGATACAGACGATGGCGAATTTGCTTACAGTTCTTTCGTTTTGGGTCTAGTGGCGCTTGATAAACGGAACTGGCCGGAAGCTGTTCGCTATTGCCAACAGGCGTTTGAACCGTGGGAACAGGCAGATAACCAACGCATGATGGGACGAAGCCTGATGTGTCTTGGTGTAGCTCTGGAAAGGATGAAGCAATATCCAGCCGCAATCCGAGCATCGGAGCAAGCTATTGGCCTCTTTGAAGCTACCCAAGACTTGGTTTACAAAGCGGCCGTTCAGATGAATTTGGGGAATGTTTACAATGCACTTGAGCAACCAGATAGAGCCTTAAAACTATTTTTACCGGCCAAAAAACTATTTCTGCGGGTTCAAGATCATTATAGTTTGGCGATGGTGGCCCACAATATGGGCATCGCCTACCGAAAGTTACAGCAATGGGACGAGGCCCAAGCCGCCTATGCTCTAAGCATTCAACATAAACAAGAGATGGGAAATATCGTAGCTTTGGTTAACTCAATGGATGGCTTAGGGCTGGTATACCTCGAACAGAGCAAACTGATGGAAGCCAAAGCCACTTTTGAGGACGCCTTAACAGAATTGGCGAAAATTCAGGGTGAACCCGGCTATGAGCAGAGATTAGCCATGATTAAAGCTCATTTGGATGATGTCAATAAGCGGATTAGTGGTGAATAGGAGTGGGAGGCTCCTGTCACCAAGAACCTCCCAAAAGCTTAGGACGTTATCCGCCGTGGCCTTCAGACTCGTCAGCGAAGACCACACCAACACCAGGCACTACATGGGCCAAATCATCGCCAAACAGTGGGAGAGCCACTGCTGACAGGACAGTCAGAGCGACGGCTATAGCCAAGGCAAGCCCGGTACGGCGAGAACGTTTTAGCAAACCTGCCATTCCAATTCACCTCCTTTCTAAGAGGCTCATTGGATCTGGAGATCTCCACTGCCGGAGCAGACGCGCGCGTAGGTCTCCAATGGCCAGGATTTGGTTGTTATCGCCACCTAAATTCGTAGGTTATGGCGATAAGACCGGTAAGTGATGACCGGCCAAGGGCCAGCTTGATAACACACCAGGGATTACCTGCTGGCGTAAGGTAATGAACCTTATGGTGTGACAAGTTCAGTTTATCAGAACAGCGATGAGCACGCTTGAGATGCATCTAAACCATGGGTGAACTCGTGTTGAACTTGTCCAGTGTATCTGGCTTGTTCTACAGGGGGTAGCATGTTGAAATGGGCAAAATTTCGTCAATCTCCCCACTCCTTACACCTATTCTTGCATTTCTCACCTAACAATTGACAGGAGGTAGTAACATGACCACACAACGAGCGTGGGTGTCATATCCCTCCACTTTCCGCGCTAATGAACTCAAAGTTATCGCCAAATGGATTGAGGCTGGCGATAGCGGGGCTGTTGTCGGGTTGAATGGCGCTGGTAAGTCGAACCTGCTCGGTTTCTTGTGCCACCGGCGCGAGGTCTTTCAAACCTACCTTTCATCAAAAGCCAGCCCCGTTGTTTTGGTGCCGGTTGATCTCAACAACCTACCCTCCACTGATCTATCTGCTTTTTTTCGGGTGATTTTGCGTTCTTTTTACGAAATTCGCCACCATCTTGCCCCACCCTCCCAGGAAATCATTACCGATCTTTATCTAGCTCACCGGGCTGAGACCGATCCATTTTTATCCCAGAGTGCTTTGCGCGACTTGCTTTTTCACTTTCAGGGAGAAGGATGGCGGGTGGTTTTTGTGATGAATAGCTTTGATTACTTCTCTGAGATCGGAACCCCGCAGATGTTCAATACCTTGCGCGGCCTCCGCGATGCCTTTAAGGACACGCTTTGCTACCTTGTGGGGACACATCGGGAAGCCATCTACCTCCCGGAACCAGAAAGATTGGGCGAGTTATACGAACTCTTGGATACGCAGGTTTGTTGGGTGGGGCCGATGAATGAAGCCGACAGCCGACACGCCATTGCCAGTTTGACCTATATTGCTTCCACCCCCCCGGAAGAGGCTGAAACCCTGGCGATGTTAGCCTTGACGGGTAGTTATCCAGCGCTGCTCAAAGCGGTCTGCCACTGGTGGTTGGCCACCAGCAACAGACCCCCGACTGATGAATGGGCCACTGTGTTACTGGCAGAACAAGGCATGAAATACCGGCTTGAGGAGATATGGCGCGGTTTGACTCAAGAAGAGCAGTTGGTGTTGACCGAAGCCCAAAAATTAGAGATACAATTGAAAGCCTCTACTGGCGACAAAAGAGAAACAGGGGAAAGTCATTCGGCCACAAAAAGAAAGCACCAAGTTTTTGTCAATGCTTTTGATAAATTAGAAAGGCAATACCCCCAGGCCATAGCCCAGCTTACAGCCAAAGGCATCTGCCAACGACCGGCCAACGAGACAAACGAAACAGACGAAATCCCCACCGACCGGATTATATTTAGCCAGTTGCTGGCCGAATATATCGCCGTAGTGGCTGGCCGGAGCCGGGGCAAAGTCTGGCTGGATCAGGAAACGGGTGTTTTTTATCAGGGGCAAAATCAGCTCGATATTAAAGCTCCGAAAGAACAGGCCATTCTAACCTTTTTGGTCAACAATCCCAGGCATCGTCACACCCACACAGATTTAATAGAGCAAGCCTGGACTTTCGACGAGATTTATGAGAAAGAGGAAGGGGTATCCACTGAGCGTCTCTTTCAAATTATTAAGAAACTCCGCAAGCAAATCGAGCCTAATTCATCCAACCCTTGCTATATTGTCAATTGGCGTGGAGAGCCGGAGGGTGGTTACCAATTTTTTCCGGAGGGTCGGCCGGGTTGAGGGGTATATACTCTGACAGATAGTTGATTGGTTTTGGATAGATTTAATACCAATTAATGATATCTTTGTAAGCAGTGGGATGTGGATTAACAAAACCCGTCCGAAAATCGCCCGATTAGGCAAAAAGACTTGCCTAATCACCTAATGCAGGCAACCGGTGGAGAGTGATTTCATTTAGGATTGGCTGGGAGTTCACTCCCATTAAGAAATTAATCGATGTTCAGCCAATCTTCAATAACAGTTCAGGTTAAAGGAGGCAAAACAAAATATACTGATTTCCAAAATAAATTAGGGTAAAAGGAGCCAAATGATATGAGAAATTTATATATTTTAGATTGTACCGATCCTGTACAGATTTTGTACTTGTAGGTAGTTGGTTTTTTCTAATTTCATGGTTGTATAAGGCGCCGTGTAATTATGTGTGTCCTGGTGGGATGTCGATGGATTGTAGTGAGGCTGCGATTGGCTGACGCCTGCAAAATTATTGACCAATGGTAAAGTATTAATTTGGCTGTAGACGAATACGGTCATAGTTCTACGAAGAGGAAAAATGATGAAAAGATTACAGATTAGAAAATGGACATCAGTGTTATTCTTGGTATTGTTAAGTCTGACTCTAGGCCTTGTATTTCTATCTGGCGGCCTTGTACTGGCAGATGGCCCCTTTGAGGGCCCACCTACACAAATTTTGGAAAAACTCGATCCTCTCCTTCCCCATGATGAAGCATTATCTCCGCAAAATATTGGAACCGCCGCTACTGGTATTTTCTATCCATCAGATGATGCTCCGGTACAGCAAGGGGCACCCAACTCCACTGACCCAAACAACTTTTATCTGGGTGCGGGTTATTACAATAGCTCTTCCCTTTGGGCAAATGGACTTGTCCGTTCTTATATCCGCTTTGACCTGTCCAGTTTACCGGCCAACAGTATCATTAGTTCAGCCACCCTACGATTATATCAGGCTGGTGGTGCTGATTTTCCAGGCCAAAACCGAACCGTAACTTTATATCGTGTTACCGGCAGTTGGAACGAAGCAACTATTACCTGGAACAATAAACCCGTTTTTGCTGAAGCCATTGGGAGTGTGACGACCACTTACGATTTTTCAGGCTGGTTAATGATAGATTTAACCAACCTGGTAAGCGACTGGGTCGATGGTAGCACAAACAATTATGGGTTGGTCGCTATCGGGCCAGAAAGTATTCAGGGTGTCTACCGGGCGTTTGCCTCAGGTGAAACTGCCAATAGTCCAGAATTACAGGTCAACTACTTGCCACCTGCTCCTCCCGTATTGGACGCATCGCCGGGGATATTTTCATTTCAAACCGCCAGTTCCGAACCGCCTTTTAACCCGTCGATCCAAATATCGAATGTTACCGGTAATTCGTTGGATTGGACGGCTACCAAAGTAGGGAGCGCCAGTTGGCTGACCTTAAACTCACCAAGCGGCACAGGTGTCACCCCAACCAACCCTGCCAATTTGAGCTTAACCATCAACCCGGCAGGGTTAACACTAGGAAGCTATACCGAACAGATTCTTATCAACAGCAACACCTCAAGTGTGGAAAACAGCCCCCTAACGACCACAGTCAACCTTGAAGTGTTCAGCCAGCTTTCTACAATCTATTTGCCCACTATTGTGAAAAGTGGTGCAGGCGGAAGTAGTACGCCTCGGGTGGTGGCTCTGATAATTGGCATTGACGATTACGAGGTTCTTGGCCCTGCCCCTGCCCCCATCTCCGGCAACCTACCGGAAGAGTGGGGGTACGATTTAAACGACTCTGGTTATGATGCGGATGATGCTGTCGATGTAATAACCAGTGAGTTTGGAGGTGCACCTGGTAATATGGTCATCATTCAACTCGGTGATACTCATAAAACCGACACTATCAAGAGTAATAGCGTCATTCCGGCGACTCGGGCCAACATTGTAGCTGCATTTGGAACGGTGGACCAACTGGAAAACGAGGATACCCTGGTTATCATCTATTATAGTGGGCACGGCGGTCAAAACCCCGACCAGACTACGGGTGGTGATGAAACTGATGGGTTTGATGAGTTTATTGCCGCCTCTGACACCGATGTTGACTCCAGTGGGTTTGTCAATATTCTGACCGACGATGACCTACAGGTACTGCTAGCCAATCTGGAATCCAAACATATCCTGATTATCATCGACTCCTGTTTTAGTGGGGGCTTGACGGGCGCAGCTATAGCAACGACAGAAATGGGCGACTTGCGACCACGGGGTTTGGTTTCCCCCTTTGCTTCCAGTTCGATTTCTGCTCAGGCGGGCATATCTGAAATTGCTGGGCCAGGACGGCTGGTTATTACAGGTGGGACCGGCGACCAACTAACTTGGGAGTCGGACTCACTTCAGAATGGGGTCTTTACCTACCATTTCTTGCAGGCCTGGCAGGATGCTTTGCATGATACCAACCAGAACGGCTATATCTCGGCTGAAGAAGCCTATTGGTTTAGCCGGGACGCGGCTGATGAATTCATCTTTACCGCGCAGAGCGTTCATCAGAATCCGGCTATTAACGATCAGTACTTTGGGCAGGTAGAGTTAAGGTGACTGGCCTCAGTAACGAACAAATTGTTAGGCTAGCTCAACAGTTACTGGATGCAGCGAACTCGGCAGAGGCACATCGGCTACTTTCAACTTACCCTGCTCTGATCTCAGAGACAACCTTTGCGCAGTTAACCAAAATGATTGGCGAAAAACGCCAAACACGTGATTTGTGGGGTATGGTTGCGTTTATAACCTGTCTGGGCCTGCTTCGTCGTTGTCAAGAGCAAGAGGAGCTGGATCAGGCTTTGGCAATGCAACCTGGTTGGCCTTTAGCCACTCAAGGGCCGCTATATCAACTTTTGACACTGCCCGGTAACGCTTCTGCCGACTTACGCATCCAACAGGCTACCACTGCACAAAATGACGTGGATCCAAAGAACGAAGCGGACATCTATGGTCTCATCTGTTACCACTTAGGGTTGGGACATCAGACCAAAGCTGATGCTGGCTCAAATGAGGCCTTAACTCAGTCTATGGACCACTTTAAAGCAGCAATGCAGGCCTGGATGCAGCCTGGATCGTTGTTTGGGGAGAAATTTCTGGGACGAGCGCAACTTAATCTGGGGCGTCTTTACTTGCAACTTCCTCAAGGGGACCGCAGCTGGAATGTTGAAAGAGCCTTGGAACTGTTTAAACAGGCTCTAGCCACTTTTGGTCCGGAGGCGTCTGAGCGGGGGCGCGGGCTGGTTTTGCATGGGAGCGCCTATCTTGAGCGAATCAGTGGCGAACGGCTCAATAATATTGAACAAGCCATTCATGACTACAAAGAAGCCTATCCCCTGGCAACGCGCAACGAACAAGTGAAACAACTGGAGGAGATCGAACACGATTTGGCGGTAGCATACCGGCTGCGTCTGCTAGGCTCTCGCGCCGAGAACTATGAGCAAGCCAGAGAATGGGCTAAAAAGGCGCTGGATCGGTTTGACCAATACAACAACTCCCGGGATTGGGCCAGAACAACACTTGAACTGGCAACCATCTATGGTCACCGCCAGTATGGAGACCGTGCCAAAAATCTGGAACAAGCCATTCACTATGCTAAACAGTCCCTAAAAATTTATGAGGCCAATACCTACCCTCGCCAGTGGGCCTTGGCTCAAATCGCTTTGGGTAATCTTTACTGTGACCGGGTTTATGGCATCCCAACAATAAACTATCGGCAAGCTATTACCTGTTTTCAAACCGTACTCAACCAGCGAGATTCAATTTCCAACCCTATTGGTTGGGCCGAAGCCAAAAATAACCTGGGTACGGCCTATGCTGGCCTCAGCACTGTTCCCCATGATAAAAATTATCGAAAGGCCGTTGATTGCTTCCAACAGGCGCTACAAATCCATAAAACTGAGGCTCTGCCAGCCAAGGGGCGTCGCACAGCGTCCAATTGGGGCAACCTGGCCTTTCGCTTTGGCCGATGGGCCGAAGCACAACAGGCTTTTCAGACGGCGCTTGAGGCGGGTGAACGTCTTTACGAGGTTAGCAGTACTGAAGCCGGTCGCCGGGTTGAGATAGCCGAGAGCACTGGGTTAGCCGCCAATGCTGCTTTTTGCCTGCTTAAGTTGAACCCACCTGTCCCAGATGAGGCTCTTCTACAATTGGAGCAAGGCAAAACTCGCCTACTCTCCGAGGCTCTAGCTTTGGGCGATGCCGACCTTGCCTCGCTACCCGATGCTCAACGTGAGCAAATACTGGCAGTCCGGCGGCGGGTGCGTGAACTCGAGGCCGAGATGCGCTTGCCTCTTGACACACCCGCCCGCCGCAATGACCGCGAATTAGCCGAGATTCTGGGTCAAGCCCGCGCCGCGCTCAAGCAACTCATTACCAATATCCGCAAAGACAGGCCCGATTTTATGCCAGTGGGTCTCGACTTGCCCGATCTTTTGGCCCTGATTCCTCCCAGTGGAGCATTGGTCGCGCCGCTGGTTACATCGCAGGGTAGCCTGGTGTTGGTGTTACCACATGGAGCCAAAACAGTTAGTAAAGAACATGTCATCCCGTTAGATCACTTCACCGATAACATGTTGCGTGCTATGCTAATTGGCAGCGAGCAGAAGCCGGGTTGGATACGAGGTTATGCCACTCACCAAAACAAACGAGCGAAAGCCCAGGAGCGATTGGCCGGTCAGGTCTCCCCTAGGGAGGCACAAACGGTGCTTGATCTACTCCAGGAAGCAAACCAGGAATGGCAAGCAGCAATTGAGCATCTCACCTCCGAGCTATGGATGGAGCTCATAGAGCCGGTTCACAGCAAATTGGTTGACCTGGGCCTAGCTGAAGGTGCATCGGTCTTGCTAATGCCTCAGGGAGGGTTGGGACTGCTGCCGTTGCATGCCGCCTGGCGCAAGGTCGATGGGAAGCAACGCACCTTTCTCGACGACTACACGGTCACTTATGCCCCCAGCGGCTATGCTCTTAGCGTCAGCCAGCGGCGGATGCAGCAAGAGGAACGGCACCAAACATCACTGTTGGCCGTGGTCAACCCTACGGGTGATCTCACCTATACTCCGTTGGAAGGGGAAGCAATCGCCACTATGTTTAAGCCAGAACACAAACAAACTCTGGTCGAGAGCCAAGCCACCCCAGATGCCGTCATCAAGGCTGCTACAAAACACAGTTACCTGCACTTCTCGTGCCACGGCTTTTACGACTGGAAGAATGCTATGCAATCGGGTTTGGTTATGGCTGGCGGTACGCCCCTGACCCTCTCCAAAATCATTTCCAAGTTAGACCTCAGTTCGGCTCGGCTGGTCACCCTCTCGGCCTGTGAAACCGGGATGACCGAGTTTCAACAAGCCCCGGATGAGTACATCGGACTACCGGCTGGCTTCTTGCAGGCTGGTGCGCCAGGGGTGGTCAGTACCTTATGGGCGGTTGATGATCTATCAACGGCGTTACTGATGCAACGCTTTTATGAGTTCCATTTGCAGGACAACTTATCGCCTGATGAGGCCTTGCGAAAGGCCCAGTTATGGCTGCGGGATATGACTCTGGCCGAATTTGAGCAAGAGAACAAAAAGGTGAAAACTAGAGATACAAATTTGTACCTTAACTTGCAAGCAATTTATAAGAACCTGCTGAAAAAAGAGTACAATGGGGATGAAAGCGCCAGGCCTTTTTCTCATCCTTACCACTGGGCCGCGTTCACCTTCACCGGAATGTAGATCAACTTTTATAAAATATATTTTGAGAGCGCCATATTCACCAAGTAAATATAGGCGTTGCCAAACCTTGCTTGACCCTCATCAAAATTGACCTTGATGAGGATTGTTTTTTCGCTGATAAAGGATTAAAATAGAACAATTTATTAAGGTGTTATGATCTAGTTATTTTGGAGGGATACGCCAGTGAAGGACGCGGAATCGATTCTGGGGAGGTTTACCGGCCATTTGGCCGAGATCAAACAGGCGGTGGGTGAGCAACAATGGGCGGATTTTGCCGTGCAGATGGGTGAACGCGAGAAGGTCTTTGCCGAGTTGGAAGCGAAGATAGCCTCAACCCAAGATGAGGCTGAACTCGACAACCTGGAAGAAACCCTGACCGACGCGGCCAATCAAATGCTGGCTATATTGGTGACAAATGAGGCGGCTGAGGAAATTTTGGTTGAGTCCGCATCTAGTGAGGCAGGTGTCCGAAGTTTATTGAGAGCCAGTCGCCATTACACTAAGGAGGAAGACCGTACGGAGCAGGCCGTTGACCTCCAAACCATTGCTAATAGCTTCTACCTACTTGCCAAATATGCCGATAAATTTGCCGATGGGATTTCTTTCGAGCAAATTACTAAGGACGCCAACGCAGATAGGGTTAAAAGGCAGTCCAAATCTGGCGCTTCGACAGAGGAATTGAATGACAATGAGGAGTAGATGGGGTGGCTAACCAATCTTTGCCTCGTGTCGATTTAAACCCTGAGTTGGAAATCGATTTGACTCCGTCACAGGAAACCCTGTTACAACAACTTTTTGCAGGTTGTGACTACCTTGAGATCAAACACGAGTTCAGTGAAGGTATGGGGGGAACCCGTGTTTTTCAAGTTGTCCCCTGGCGCAACGGTTCATTGGCTCCTCTGGTGGTTAAGATTGGGCCTTCAAATATTATCACCGATGAAAAAGAGCGTTACGAGCAATACATCAGAGACAGGCTACCGCTAATTGGGGCCAGCATTGAGCGTTTCACCAGTCAGGATAATTTGGCCGCTATTGCCTATATCTATCTCGGTGGAACCGCGTTAGGCCAGGAAACCTACTCACTAAAAGAGTATTACCAGAGACAACCCCCCAAGAAAATTCTAGAAGCGTTAAAATATCTCCTGGTCAATACCCTGGGAACAGCCTTCTTTAACGCGCGTCATATCCCCCTCAGGCCCCGTATCTTTGAAGATTTCTACGGTTTCTACTTCCCCGGTAATTTGTGGGTTATACCAGACCATATCAGCCAGGCAGAAAACCTCGCCCCAAGCCCGACCTATAAGCAATTTTCGACCAAAACGCCTATTCCACAATTACGCCGGATCGAGTTGGACCAGGCGGTTCATCTGGATGGTTTTCAGATTGAACGGCAGAAACACAACAGGATCGATTTATTAGACTCCAGCGGGCGGTTTCGGATACAAGTTGATCTCGAAAATTTCCCAATAACCAAGCCACTCAGACCAGATTTGCCGGTATCTGTGCAAGGCCGGGTAGGAGACCGTCGCCAGGAGAGGCTGGCAAAGATAACAACAAAAATTTTCTCCGGCATTACAAAAACTGAAATCCCCCCTACTGCTAGAACTATCACCTTGGCCGACCAAACCTTTCCCAATCCGCTTACCATCTTTCAATCATATCTTAACCAGCCCTTCGCCCACAATGTCTCAATCATCCACGGAGATTTACACTTGTTTAATGTCATAGTTGATGGCTTCCACAAACCCTGGCTAATTGATTTTGCCCGGGTGAGAGAGGGGCATACTATCTTTGACTTTATTGAGTTAGAAGCTTATCTGCGCGATGCTATTTTGAGTCGGGAATCGTTTCCTCTGGCCGACATAGTTGATTTTGAACAACGCCTCATCTGTGCTACGGTTGAGGCTGAATCGCCCAAGCTACCGATCAACCCAGACCTGGCTAAAGCTTTTGAGGTAATCCGGGGTATTCGTGGCTTTGCGGCCAATTACCTAGCCAGACCGGGTAACTTTAAGGGTGAATATTTTCCGGCTCTATTTCTATATTCGCTGGGTTCTCTTAAATACTATGACAGAGGTGGCCATCCCGCCGCGCGACATGCTTTTA
>Ga0210124_1000148_pt1 | contig 40505 bp, 33 predicted proteins | sample Muzzi_PWC_D2_FD_185554 | JGI IMG/M metagenome (GOLD analysis project Ga0210124, IMG submission 185554) | Wetland microbial communities from San Francisco Bay, California, USA, that impact long-term carbon sequestration - Muzzi_PWC_D2 (SPAdes) | ecosystem: Environmental > Aquatic > Marine >...
TATGTGTTACATGGTTGGATTCAGTTGGGACGGCAGGATACCTGGGTACGATTTCCGGCGCTTTTTTTTGGCGTGTTGGCTATTCCGCTAATTTATGCACTTGGCAGACGTTTTTTTAACAAAAGAGTAGGTCTCTTGGCGGCCATATTAATGACTGTAGCCCACTTCCCCATCAACTATAGCCAAGAAGCAAGGCCCTATGCATTGTTGCTGTTTCTGGCTATGATCGCTTACCTGGGGCTTTGGCGGGCCTATCAAAGTCACCAACCTCGCTATTGGCTACTGGTAGCCTTAGGTTTAGTTGGCGCAGTTTTAAGCCATTATTTTGCCCTTTTTATGCTCCTGCCTATAGGGTTGTTTGTTGTCATTCATCAGTTGTATCATCTCAGGTGGAAAAAATTCTGGCAGCATACCACTTACTTTGGTTTGTGTCTTTTTATCCTTGTTTTTGTCTTGCTCATAAATGACCGGTTACGATTTGTGTATAGTGTCGGCTATAGTTTTTTGCCTCAAATTGTTACCGCCCCCGAAACACTAACCCTACCTGCTGAAGAAAAACCAAATGGAGGGATCGGGCCACCTATCGAGCCAGATTTTTTTATAGAAAAAATATTGATGCCATTGGCTACAGACAAACCAGAGACATTGCTGCTTTATAATCTCTTTTTCCTGGTGGCTGTGTTGTCATTGATAAAATATCGATATAAAAAACGGGCTGCTTTATTACTTCTCTTGGGCTGGTTTGTTCTACCCATTGTATTGATTTATCTCTTTTTGCTTTATCGAGGCACATTCTATGCTGTTCGATATATCTTGTATACCATACCAGCTTACTTAATCCTGACCGCCTACGGGATAGAGGCTTTAACCGGTAATATAATTAGATGGCTGCAACAGGATAAACTGTTCGTCCCTAAAAGCTTACTTGTATCTGGCCTCTCTTTTGTGGTGCTAATTCCGCTCATCTCGGCCCAGATGGCTCAGCTTACGATTTACTATGCGACTGAGTCCAGGGAAGATTGGCGAGCCGTAGGGCAAATGCTCTATGACAATACCGGTCCCAACGATGTTGTGATTGCCGTTAACGCAGAGCCGGCAATCAATTGGTATTATCCCCCAGCCAAAGTCCCTTTTGGGACATTCGGACGCAGTACGCCGATTTGGCAGGCGATGAACCAACACCAAACTCGTTGGTTTGTTCTTAGTAGCTACTCATTTAAGCAAGATGAGGGCTTACGCGACTGGCTAAAGCAGCAGGGAGCCGTCACTATTGCCATTGACCGGCGGGTGGTGGTTCATTTTCATCAGGAGGGATTGTCATTCGAAGAGATGTTGGCCCGGGTTAAGACCTTTACTCTCCCGCAAAAAGCCTTAACTTACCGAATTTTAGCCGATCAATTTAGACAAGCTGGCGATTTAGAAACAAGCCAACTCTTCAACCAAAAAGCTGCCGAATTGGCACAAGACATTCCCGAAAATGATAAAAATCGACTATCTCGAAACCAACATTGAGACTTTTAACAAGCTACGTCAACAGGTTAAATAATTGGGGAAACAACACACCGCATCAGAATTATATCAGGGTTTGAAAGAAGTCAATAGAGGTGACTATGAGTAACACACGAATGCCTCGTCCGGCACTGGGCAGCTTACATCATGTCTCTGTTCAAGTCACAGACTTGACAGCGGCGCTTCATTTTTATAAAGATATTTTGGGTTTGGCAGAAGTTGATACCCCTCCAGATATACTAGCCAATGATATTCGTTGGTTAGATTTGGGCCAGGGTCGGATGCTGCACCTTGTCCAGACAGAGGATGTCATTCCGGCACCGCGGGCTCATTTTGCCATTACTGTCGATGATGTAGCCGGTTGGCGTGCCTACCTTGAAGCCAACCAGGTTGAAATTCTAGCCCCTACTGTGGCTGTCTATGGGGCCGAGCGTTTTTTTATGCGCGACCCATCGGGCAATTTGCTGGAACTGGTCAATTGGCCCATTTAGCAAATTTCTGCGAACTTGGTTGCATTTCTCTTGCCCAATTAATTGAGAAATGTCTATGAATAGTTCAAATTGCGAATGGCAATTTCATGATATGCACGTTCACACCCGGCCCCATTCGCCCGATGCCCATTGGCGAGCCACCTTACCGGCGATGCTCAAGCGGGCCGCTAAAAACGAGGTATGGACGGTTGGTCTGGCTAACCACTATTTTCTCAATACCAAGTTTGAGATTTTTACCAAACTACACCAGCAAGTTAAAAAAAAGACACCGTCTGGGATGACGGTCTTAATAGGCGCTGAATTATGTGTGCTGGATACAACCGGCGCTATCAACCTCACCGAAACCGAAGCCCGACAACTCGATTTTGTGTTAGCCGGTCCTCATCATTTCAAACAACGCTGGGTTGAAAAACCTCCACTGGGCAACGCTCTTGACTTTATTCAGCATCAACATCAGATGTTGCTCAATGCTGTCCGTAATCCACTGGTGAATGGCTTGGCCCATCCTTGGGTTATTAATGTACACCAGGCCAGAGAGCGTTGGAACTTTTCTCCAACCGATTTTCTAACTGCCTGGACTGACGATTACTTTACCGAATTAGGCCAAGCCGCCAAAAATCACAATACGGCCCTTGAGATAGGGATGGGTATTCATTTGATGGCCCAACATCAGGGGGATTTATTTTGGCAACAGTATGCCAGAGGATTACAAGCAGCCCGCCTCGCCGGAGCCAAATTTTACTTTGGCTCCGATGCCCACCACCTCTTTGTTATCGCCCGCCTCGATTGGTTGAAACCCACGTTAGCGAAATTGGGATTTAAACCAAGGGATATTATCTCGCCCTTTGCCTGGCTTAAACGATAGGAATCTTTCCTTGTTACAAACAAAATTCCTATGTATCCACTGTAGCATAAATGGGTGATGGACAAATACCTAAAGATTCTTTAAATTAAGAGTGTGCAGGCCTGCATTATTAAAAAGGATATAATGGACAAGTTACGTATACTCATTATTGATGATAGTCGGGAAATTCGGGAATTTGTCACCGATTATGTGCTGAACCCACAAAACTTTCAAATTGAAACAGCAGTCGATGGCGCTGAAGGGTTACAAAAAGCTCTAACTCATAAACCGGACTTGATTTTGACAGATTTTGAAATGCCCAGAATGTCGGGTCTTGAGCTTTTACGTAACTTGAGAGCCCAAGGCGATCAGGTTCCGGTGATCTTGATGACATCACATGGGTCTGAACAAATAGCAGTTGAGGTCTTTAGATTAGGGGTGCATGATTACATCATCAAACCCTTCGAACCTCAAAAAATGCTTGAGGCAATCGAGAAGGCTTTATCTGTAGCACGTTTGAAACGTGAAAAAGAGGCGCTCAATCGGCGGATATTGCAAGTCAATGAACAACTTAAGCATAATGTCAATGAGCTTAATGCCTTATACGAAGTTGGCAAGTCGATCACGGCCCTCATGCAACCTAAACAAATGTTAGAGCGCATCGTTGATGCAGTCTTAACTGTAACAAACTGTCAGGAGTGTTCCCTGGTCTTAGTTGATGCCAAAACCGGCAAAGTCACAGGCCATTTAAGGAGGCGCTATGTCGATGAAAAGCATCGGGTAAAATCAGGTACGGGAATACTATCACCCCCAACAAGTGGTGATGAAAACCATTCGGCCAAGAATACCAACGAAACAGTCCTTTCGGTTCCGTTACAGATAGGGCAAAAGGTACTAGGCACATTGAGTATTAGTAAGCGGCTCACCTTTGACTTTACACCCCATCACGAACGTTTGCTGCACATGTTGGCCGATTATGCGGCCATTGCTATCCACAATACACAACTCCTTCACCAACTTCATTTGACAAAGGAGCGAGAAAAGCAGCAAATTCGAGGACTATTTGAACGCTATGTGGCTCCATCGGTGGTAGAGCAAATATTAGCTCAACCGGATCAGGTGAGTTTGGGGGGAATACGTCAGACCGTTACGGTGCTTTTTGCTGATGTGCGTGGCTTTAGCAGTTTCAGTGCCAAAATTTCGCCTGAAGTATTGGTTGAGATGTTGAACAGATACCTGCGTGTAGCAGCAGATGCCGTTTTGGCGCAAGAGGGTACTCTGGATAAATTTATGGGCGATGCTGTTATGGCTTTTTTTAATGCGCCACTTGCCCAACCCGACCATATTTTGCGGGCTCTTCGAGCGGCGTGTGTTTTACGCCATTCGGTCAAACAATTGCACGGAAACTTACCCAAAGAATATCACTTGAATTTTGGAATTGGCGTCGGTGTGGGTGAGGCTATTGTGGGAAACATTGGCACGGCTCAGATCATGAACTATACCATCATTGGCGACTCGGTGAATAAGGTAAAACGTCTTCAAGAAAACGCCAAGGGCGGTCAGATTTTAATTAGCCAGGATACTTACCACTTAGTCCAGAATCATGTTCAAGTGCAACCGATGGGTAATTTGATGCTTAAAGGCCAAAGTCAACATGAATCGGTGTATGAAGTATTGAGAGTTAAATTGAAATAGATCAGTAGGAAAGTACACGTGGAAGCTGTTTGGCTTGCTCAATCCAATCTGCCACTTGAGATTGAGCTGGTAGGTGCCGCACCAACTTCTTTTCTTGATTGGTTTCCCCCATCTTCTTATATAAATTTTCGGGATTTCGCTGGGCCAGTTCGGGAACGGTATCGACGCCCGCAGCTTCTAGTAAGTCGGCATACTCCTCACCCACCCCCTTGATGCGGAAAAGATCGGCATGATTGACCCAGCGTAAAATGAGTTTATCACTGATGTCCGTTTTCTCGGCAATTTCTTTACGTCCCTGCCGCGTTGCACCTTGCTCTAGTAATGCCTCTATTGTTGAAATTCCGGCCTCTTTGAGCTTTTGAGCATAAACTTCACCAATACCTTCGATATCTATCAGAGCGGTCATTGTTGGACTCCTTTTTCGGTAGCTAACTATTCATTGAAATAGGTATCACTATACCACAGCATGGTCACTGTTGGAGGCTATCAGTATACCAAACATCAAATAGTCTGGCAACGTAGAGTTTTGCGATGCTAATATGTCTTCTGAAAGATAACCTCCCAGGAATAATGCGCGCCACAATAGTACGAATCATTGGCTCGCTTCCATTCACACTCTAATTCATTAGCGCAATATCCGGCTTGAATCATCTGTTCATTAGGGATGGTCGTCATAAATGAGCTAAAAGGGAAGCTGACTTCGCTGGTATAAGGCTGTCCCTGGATATCTTTTTTTACCACCAGTTCCATTGTATTTGACCATAAATTTATCTCTGCTTTGCCAGCCCCCTTGCTTCCTGTAACGGTTTCGACATTATTCCAGGTGTCGCCCACCACAATGTCGTTTAGTGGTTTTTCTTCCACATCTAATACCGTAATAAAGATAGTGTGCATACCTTTGGCACAACCGCTATTTAGCTCCAACGGCCACAGTCGCCAAAACGCAATTTGGAAATCGATGCTTGGAGTTGGCATATCAGTTGGCGTAGGCGATGGGGGGATAGGGGTTATCGTTGGGGTATCGGTAGGTACTGGTGTATCTGTGGATGTTGGAGTCAACGTGGGAGTTTTGGTTGAGGTAGTTGTAGGGGTTGGAGTAGTCGTAGATGTTGGGGTGTTGGTTGGGGTGAGGGTACGGGATGGGGTAGCTGTGAGTGTGGGAGGGTGTGGTGTGGGGGTAGAAGTACTGGTTTCAGGTAAAACTTCCCCTACCTGCGAAACTTCCGCTGGTGTTGAAAAACCACTACACCCGGCCAGCAGGCCAATCCAAAACAAAAATAGAATCCCTCGGAGTTGCCTCATAAGGGATTAATTATATTCAATGAATATCAACATGTAAAATATCAGGTTGTTGGAAGTATAACTACTCGAAAGCCAAGCGTGCGCAAATGAAGGATAGGTTTTAACCTGTAGCGGGAGGCGCAACGAGCAAATTTTTCGGGATTATTAAATGCTAAACCACGAATCGCTCTGGCCTTATCACCTTCAAGATTTTCCCGACCATCCTTTGGGTCATAAGGATAAGGCTCATAAATCGTTCGAGTCCACTCCCACACATTACTAATCATATCGGAGCAACCATAAGGACTATCTCCTTGAGGAGAATACTGACCTATTGGTGTAAGCTTATCAGGGTTATACCGAGCTGCTGTTGGGGAATCATCGCCCCAGGGATATCGACGGCCATCTGTTCCCCGTGCAGCCTTTTCCCATTCCGCTTCGCTGGGCAAACTGACCTTCAGGCCGGTTTGCTGCGACAGCCACAGGCAATAAGCTAACGCATCATGCCAGGTGACATTTACCACCGGATAGTTGTCTTCTCCATACTCACGGTCATCTTGAGCGGGGCGATAACCGCTCTCATCCAAAAAAGTCTGAAACTGAGAAGCTGTCACAGGGTAACGAGCGATCCAATAGCCTGGTAACGAGAGTTTGTGTTGAGGTTGCTCTTTTGAGTCGGCGATCTGATCTCCAGTGGGGTCGCTGCCCATCAAAAAAGGTCCGGGGGCAACATGAACAAAAGGTTGGCCCACCAAACTAGAGATGACAGCGGCTGCACCAAGATGTAAAGGTGTTTGATATTCTTGGGGTAGGCCCAACACACGGTCTTTAACTGCTGCGCTCATTTCTAATAAACCCTCTAACGCCAGCCGAGCGACTTCTTGATCTTTGTCGGTAGCAGCATATAGTAAAGGGTCAATGCTCCACTCATTTTGGGTCTGGGTCAAATTTTGCACAGCTTCACGACGCTCGTTGACGTCTGTGGCCCTTAAGAGTTTGACTACATCATCCTCAAATACAGTGGAGGGTGTTGGCTCTTCTACTTTCTCTGTCTCTGCAGTTATCTCTTCAGGTGGGGCCTCCGTTACAGGCTGTGGTTGCGAAGATTCAACCTCGGCCGGTTTTTCTTCAAGCGTTGGAGAGGCATCCACTATTGGTGATGGTGAAGGATCCTTCCCGAATGGTATTGGCTGATCAGGCAATCGGAAGGGGTCATCCGACTTGGGAGATAATTTTTTCGGTCCTTTCACAATTGTCGGCATTTTGGCCCTTGGCTGTGACGATGAAGGGTCCTTCCCGAATGGTATTGGCTGGTCAGGCAATCGGAAGGGGTCATCCGACTTGGGAGATAATTTTTTTGGTCCTTTCACAATTGTCGGCATTTTGGCCCTTGGCTGTGACGATGAAGGATCCTTCCCAAATGGTATTGGCTGGTCAGGCAATCGGAAGGGGTCATCCGACTTGGGAGATAATTTTTTCGGTCCTTTCACAATTGTCAGTGACGATTCCTCAACAGGCTGTGGCTGCGGAGGCTCCATCTCGATAGGTGCGGGCGGCTCAGGTAATGAAAAAGGCTCTTCCGGCTCAGCAGACAACGTGTCCGGCTCTTTTTCAGATGGCAGTAGCAACTCCTCAACAGGCTGTGGCCGCGGAGTCTCCATCTCAATAGGTGTGGGCGGCTCAGATAATGAAGAGGGCTCATCCGGCTCGGCAGATAACGTATCCGGCTCTTCTTCAGATGGTAGTGACAACATCTCAACAGGCTGAGGTTGCGGAGGCTCCATCTCGATAGGTGCAGATGGCTCAGGTAATGAAAAAGGCTCATCGGGCTCGGCAGATAAACTGTCCGATTCTTCTTCAGATGGTAGTGACAACATCTCAACAGGCTGTGGCTGCGGAGGCTCCGTCTCGATCGGTGCGGGCGGTTCAGGTAGTGAAAATGGCTCTTCCGGCTCGGCAGATAACGTATCCGGCTCTTCTTTAGATGGTAGTGACGATTCCTCAACAGGCTGTGGCTGCGGAGGCTCCATCTCGATAGGTGCAGGTGGCTCAGGTAATGAAAATGGCTCTTCCGGCTCGGCAGATAACGTATCCGGCTCTTCTTCAGATGGTAGTGACAACATCTCAACAGGCTGTGGCTGCGGAGGCTCCATCTCGATAGGTACGGGCGGTTCAGGTAACGGAAAGGGCTCCTTCGGCTCAGGAAATAGACTATCCAAGTCTTCTTCAAATGGTGGTGGAGCCTCCGTTCTTGATTGTGGTTCTGAGAGTTCTGTCTCTATTGGTGTTACTGGTTCAGGCAGCGGAAACGGTTCTTCCGACCCAGACGGTAAGATTTTTGTTTCTTTGCGGTGTATAGATGGAATCTCTATGATAGGCCGTAAGTGCTGGGGCCTTATCTTGAGAGGGGGTTTTGGCGCTGGTTTAACGGGAGGGAAGGGGTCTTCTGCCCCGGAAAATAACCTCTCCAGGTGAGCTTCATCATCTTGATTTTCCTCATCAATATCCTCTGTTAACTCCAAAATATTGGCAGCCTTCAAAGGTTTTTCCAGGTCTTTGAATAAGCCCTCGATTTGTTTTTTGAGGTCGGCATCAGCCATGGTTTACTAACTCCTTGGCAAGCGCCCGGTACTGTTGAGCACCTCGGGTATTTGGCGCATAGTGGGTGATGGGTTGACCAAAGGCCGGGCTTTCCTTCAGCTTCGTATCCACCTCGATAATAGTTTTGTAAAGTAGATGACTCAAATCTTGCTGCATTTGATCAAATATGAGTTGGCAGATTTTGTTGCGGCGATCATACATAGTTATCAGCATCTGGTACGTCAAGCTCGAGTTTGTTTTTGCTTGTACCCATTTCGCTAAACTTACAATACGTTTGAGTGAGCGGGCAGCATAGTATTCGCACTGGACGGGAATGATGAGCAAATCTGCGGCGGTTAAGGCATTTAAGGTTAGGGCATTGAAAGATGGAGGGCAATCAATAATAATAAATTCATAATAATCGTCACCCATTGCCGCCATGATGTGCTTCAAAAAAAACTCGTACCCCTTTTTGCCATAAATCAACTTGTCGATAAGGGCCAAATCTTGACTACCCGGCACAATATCGAGACCGAAGATGGCGCTTTCGCGGCTCACACTCAACAGTGAGCTATTCGCCAGAAATGCATCGCAGATATTCCGGCGCAAAGTTTTTGGTTTGAGGTCAAAGGATAAAGTCAGGTGAGCTTGAGGGTCCAGGTCGACCAGGAGCACGGTGTGTCCCATCTCGGCCAGGCTAGCTCCTAGCGAGAGGCAAGTGGTTGTTTTAGCCACTCCACCCTTTTGGTTGTTAATAGCTATTGTCAAAGTCATATTGAATTAATTTCCCAAACTGGAAATTCTGGTATTTTATGTTCTCATGTTTGGGAGCTACGGAGCAGGCAACCACCATTTATTAGTATAGCCGTAATCGGGAAAAATTCCATAGGTAATTGGTAACTGTCCTTATTGGTATACTTTTGACAAATTAAAACAGTGAGAGGTTTCTCGAATCGAGAAAATAGTTTGAGTTAAGCAGCGTTAATTAAATGTGTTGCAATGAGCCAGTTTTTCGACTGGCTCATTGTTATTTAATCAGATAATTATTCAAATCTCACCAAAAAAGGTGATCCAAACCCAACCAAAACAGTGATGTCGTTTGGGGCTAATTCGGGTAGACTGGTGTCAATGATCTTATCATTAAGGAAATCCGTTCGGATGCTAAATTTACGATAGGGTCATTAAAGGGACAAGTCCTGAACAATTAATCAACGTTGCTCATTGGGGAAACGCGCGCGTTCCGCCCTTCACGGGGCGGCGGGATCCTCACACTCAATGAGCCTCTAGCAAACACGGAGGTGCATTGATGTTAAAGCAACAGGTTATTAAAGTAGTACTGGCTATCGCTCTGTTATTGGGTGGATTTGGTGTTTGGAATTTTGCGGCAGACCCATTGGGGTTGCCATCAGCTCCACCGGCCTTTGCCTGCGATGCCAGCACGGCGGGTGGCGGCTGTTAATTTGCCGCTAAATTAATCTATCGCAGCTTGCTCAGTCAAGCTGCGATAGACTTCAATAAGCCGAGATTGGTGGTCGCGGTAGGAGCTATTTCCCAAGTCTGATCCGATAAGTTCTTCCACTTCTTCTAACCACTTAACCGCTTGTTCTCGATTTTCTCTGGCCAATTCATACTCAATCAGTTTCATCACCGTGTTAATCCGGTCTATTTTGTTATTTAGATGACGCCATACTTCTAAAGCCCTTTCTAAGAGCAAAATAGCCTCTGAACGCCTGCCCCGGCGAAAATAGATGGCGGCCAGACTATCCCAGGTACGGGCTAATTCAGCGGTATTGGCATATTGTTGAAAAATGGCCTCGGCCTGTCGAATTGAGATTTCAGCCTCGGTAAGATTGCCATCAAGGTTATGAGCCAAGCCTAAATTGAGGTAGATCCTGCCCATGGTCGTCTCATCTCCGGTCAATTTTGCCAGATGCAAGGCTTTTTCTAAATACAGCAGGGCTTTGCCGGGCTGTTCGCTGTCACTAAACAAAGCGCCCAAATTAAGATATCCCCACATTAAGCCGTGATTATCCTCCATAGTCTGCCAGATTGAGCAGGCTTGCTCAAGGTGATGTTGAGCCAGTTCCCACTGATGTTGCTTGATATAGAGAATGCCTAAGTGATTTTCGGTGTGAGCACGGCCATGATTGTTGTCAATATCCTCAAATGACTTAAGGGCATGACAACATAGCACTTTGGCTCGATACCACAACCCGTGCTCCACATAGTAGTACCCTAAATTGGTACAGGCCCGTGCTTCATTGAAGTAATCCCCTATTTTACGGGATATTCGGATAGTACGACGATAATAACCAATCGCATCCTTGAAACGACCTTGCTGAAACATCAAACGTGCTAACAGAATGGACAGAGTTACCTCACTGGTCATATCTTCATTGCGTTGAGAGGCTTCAATAGCATGGCTCAATACTTGGTTCCATGTCTCCCAGTGTCCCCGTCTCTCCATATAGGTGGAGATGGTATTAAGCAATCTATAGGCCGGTGACCAGCCATCATCAAGCCCAAATGCAAATAGAATAGCTCTGACAATATTATTTCGCTCCCGATCCAGGGCTGTCACATTCGCCGTTTTATCTTCTATCCAGCTATTCCAGTATCGCAGATTTTCCAAGATTGCCTGATGAAAAAAATCGATTCGACTTTGTGTATCTGTTAAAGTCACGACATCCAATTGATGGCCTCGGTCAATAAGAATGTCTCGGTCAAACGGTGGATAGAGTAACGACGTTCATCAAGCTCACCACCCACCTGCACCAGAGACAACATTGTCAATTGTTCCAGGGCTTGGATCAACTGCTCTAAATCCAGGTTGCTAAGGACTCGCAATTGATCCAAGGTGCTATCTTGAGCCAGCGGCATCACCAGTAGAGTCTGCTGGCTGGTTGCATCCAACATATGCCAGGCTTGCCAATAGATAAAGGTATAGAGGGTATCTATTTTCTGGCCCCGAGCTTGTTTGAGGTTATCCAAAATCTGGGTCAGGGGCAGGAGCGTAAGTTGTCCGATCACCAACTTAAGGGCTAGTGGGTTACCGCCGACAACTTCGTAAATCCCTTTTAGCTGGTCTTCTGAGGCACTGGCCAATTCAGAGAGGCCGCGTATCTCAGCTTCATATCTGACAAAGCGAAAGGCCTCGGTATGGTTTAGCTCGTCCACACTGTGACAGTAAACATCAGCGTTGGCACGCAGGCTGTGCCTGCTGGTTAGCAAGAATTTGCTGGGATTGGCCAGTTCACGCAGAACTGGCAACAGAGTTTGATAATCAACCACCGTTTCCAGATTATCAACCACAATCAAATATGAATCTTGTTTCAGTAACTCGGCGAGGTGAAGTCGCTTTTCCTGGGGAGATTTAGTCAGAAAAGTGGCATTATCCAACTGCCTAAGCAGCATATCGGTCAACGACTCACGGGTGAGAGCCGGTGAGAGGTCATGTGCAAGACCAATGCCAGGGAGAAACTCTTGTTGTTTGGCGCTCACCCAGGCAATATCACAAAACTGGCTGGTAAGGGTGGGTTGGCGGATTAACGCATTGGCCAGAGCTGTTTTACCAATGCCGCCCATACCTTCGATTGAGACAATTAGCGATTGGTCAGATGTCGTCAAGACCTCTTGCAAGGTTTTAAGACGCTGCTCGACTCCAAATAACTTCACATCGCGCGGGAGATTCAGGCGCTTTTCTAAGCTCGTTTGAAATTGCCTCCTGGCTTGACGCTCCCTCTGCTGGACAATCACGGCTAGCTGTTTGATGGCTTCCTGTTGTTTTCGATAAGCCGTGGACTCGCCTACATTCAGTTGATTGGCGACACTATGCATCACTAACCCATCTAAAAAACGCTTGCGTAATAAGCTGGCTTCGACTTCATATTCTAGAGACAGTTCATCTAGTGCTTTAAGTAGAATTTCATTGGTGATCTGACGGGCATTCTGCTTTCCTTGAGCGCGAACCTGATGAAACAGATGCAGATAATTGAGCGGGCTCGTCTCGATCTTGGTCTCGTGCCACGATTTGAGAGCGGTATGAATATCACTTTGAAGTTGGGAGAGCGGTATATCACCTTTCATAACCTAACCCAGTCTATTCACTTTGGACTATTACTACTTGTTGAATAAATACTAGCCATCTGTATAGGTAAAAACTCGCCAGGTGTGAGTTCAGACGTAATTTGAAACGCATTTCACCTGACTTTATCTCTTCTATTGTTAAATCGCACACTTTTTACTCATGAGCCTACTTATTATAGGCCGATTATAAAATACCACACATTGTCGATAGCAACAACAGAGTTCCCCTGAAACTTGAGAGGCTGAGGGAGACTCGTGAGAGATCTTTGGAGACGTGTGGTAGGTGGTGAGAGTATTTTTAGTATATGCTGGTTAAAGAGGATGCAAGAAATGCCAAAGACACATGGGTATGTGTTTGTTTTGTGGGGAGACAGATTTACCGAGGTGGCGGCCACCATTTTCGTGTGTAAGCTCCGTGAAGCCGGACTGAAGGTGAGGGTGGTGGGTCTGACGCCCCAGCCCATTCAAGGAGCATACGGTTTAGCGCTGGTGCCTGACATGATGCTGGATCAGGCTCTGCTCTTGGCTACTCAGGTTATTTGCCTGATTATTCCCTATGCTTCATCTAGTATTCGACGCTTGACCAATGATCCACGCCTGCGAGAATTTTTTGGGCAGGTATACGCTAATCATGCCAAGGTTGTAATCAGCGAACTTAATCAGGATGAAATTGTCGAGTTGGCGCTATTTCCAACCCTTGAGGCTGATTGGGCTGTAATCTATCCAACTCAGGCTGAGCTGACGCAGTTCGTGCAAGATCTGGCTGATGTCCTGCGGGAAAATTATTAGCGGCCTCAAATATGGATTAAATCTTGAGGGATTGACCTACGCGATATTCTGCACTATCTGAAACTGATATGACAATAGCGTGGTTATGGCCAGGATAGTAGATGGCAACCCAGGGAGCGTTACGATAATAAACTGCTAAACCGGTATAAAGCCAAATTGGGAGTTGGCCATCCAAGATGATCCCTTGCTCAATAGGAACAGGCGGGAGTGGTATCTTCAACTCCGGCTGATACGTCAAGTATTTGATTGTTAGGTCTAGTTGGAGATGGAGAGAATCAGGCGATGTCTTTGTCATTATTTTGAGTGGTAAGGTTGTCGATTCATTTGATAACAGTTTTATCGGTTCCACCCAGCCACGCCGGGCATCAAAATGGTAGAAAGAATGGGGGTGAATATAACCGGCCACGGCAGCATACAGCCAGGCAGGGCCACGGCCATATAGAGCCAGAGGTTCGTCAGGCGGCAAGAAATCGAGGACATCAGGTAGGTCTTGTGGAAACCAATCGTAGTCGACTTGATCGGGTTTAAGGCGTTTGTGCAATCGGAACAGGTCTACTACAAGATCGGTTGGGGCTTGGGGCTGATGTATGGCAAATAACTCTTCATAAGTGTAATTGAATAAGGCTTTTACCCGGGCGAGTAAGATTTCGAAAACCGGACCGGCTGCTTGCTGGTGTCGTCTGAGATTGGTGATTGTTCCACGGAGGATGGGTCGTTCTTCTTCCAGAATTGACTCGCCCTCTAGCTTCGAGGTTAGGATGGCAATGATTGGTAAGTGGTGTGTCTCCATTAGCCTTCGCCAATCGTCTTCGGACTCGACATCAGTAATGAGCAATATGGCATGGGTACACTGGTCAAAAATCATTGTGTCTTCATCACTGGGACGGCCACCAACATCAACCAAAAAAGGAAGGTGGCGGAAGGTAAGGTCATCCCTCATGTGGGTAACCCAGACTTCATCGTACCGACCTTTGCGGCGATGCACTTGGGCTATATTGGGTTCAGCTTTCTGGAACCAATCACCCTCACCGTCGGGAGCGGCTCTTAACAAATAGTGCTCAACGCCAGCCTGACGTAGAGCTTCTGTTAGACTATATGAGAGTACAGATTTACCGGCTCTGGGGGGGCCACCAATCAAGATAGCTGGAAAGCGACGTGCAACTTGGTTTGTCATGATATTCTTCTCCCAAGATAATTGCATACTTTGTCTAAACCAAACAGACCACTTCCTTCTTGCCTCCACCCCGAGCCACGATTCATTAAGCGCGTTTCAAGTATGTAGAAAGACCAAAATACATGGACCAACGACATCGTAGCGTCATGGTCGCCACCTTGGGAGGCCAACCTCAGCTGGTTACCTTTGCTCTGGATTCCCTATTGGCTCGCGGCGAAGCTGTTCGGGAGGTCATTGTATTGTATCTCTCCGCTGAGGGCAGCCGGGTAAATCGAGCCCTGGACAAACTTTCGGCAGAATTTGTGGATGACCATTACACCTATTGGGATCATCCTTGCCGTTTGAGACCTATACCAATTCAGGATGGCTCATCTCGTTTACCTGATATACGGAGCGATACCGATGCAATTGACGCCTGGCAAACGCTTCGTGACCTTATGCTCACCCTCAAAGATGAGCGTTACCATCTGCATATCTGCGTCAGTGGCGGGCGACGGATTATGGCACTGCTCATTACTTCATTGGCCTTGTTACACTTCACCCATCGAGATAAGTTGTGGCACGTGTACGCGCCAGATGATTTTCAGCGTCGGGCCGATGAGGGCCGCATCATGCACCCTCAACCAGAGGAGGGAGTAACCCTACTTCAGGTACCCTTGGTACCGTTGGGAACACAATTCCCCATTCTTCGAGAACTAACCATGCCTCTGTCTCAGTCGTCACGGCGTTTGTTACGCCAGGTCAGCGAGCACCGCCGGGTCCGCTGCCAGGAAGTTGTTGATCAGCTTACCCGGCGTGAGTTGGAGACATTAAGAGGCTTTGTCGCTGGCCTTACCCCTCAGGAAGTGGCCGATGAAATGGTGATAACCCTGAATACCGTCAATACCTACCGGAAAAAGATTTTTGAACTTTGCCGCATCGCCTGGCCTGACCAGAGAATTACCCGTTACCATCACCTGCGGGATTTGTTTGGCTCGTATTTTGATGAATAGTGTACCACATCAAAATGATGAAAACATCACCAAAACTGGTGAGAAAACATCCCATACTTGGCGAGGTTTTTGTAGCCTACATGGATTAAACTGATATTGTGTTAGATGAAAGGAGGCCGTATGGAAGATGACATCTTTGAAGCAGCGTTAGCCGGATTGCTGCACAACTTGAGTAGTTTTGCCCAACGAGCCGGGGAAAGTTCCCTCTCGTGGGCAGAAATTGTACCCCACCAATGGTTGGATGTGGTTCAGGGGGATAAGTTGGCCCCGGTGGTTGATCTGGCGGCACGGCTGGTTGTGGGCACGCAGCCGAATATGGCGAGTCAGCCCTCCGGCCAGTTAGCCACGATTTTCTGTAGTTTGACCCTGGCGGGCGAAGCGGGGGTTTCAATCGAACCACCCCCGAAAGCCTATCTTCCTCTCAAAGAGTTAAAAGTTCAACGTGATACCATTTTTCCGAATGGTACTGCGACCCACCAGGGTAACAACCTGACTCCAGAGTATCGTAACTTGTGGTATGGCTCGAAAGATAGCCGGGGATTCAAAGCGGAAGCTATGGCCCTCAAGCAGGCCCATGAAAAGACGGGATCCATCAAAGAAGCCTATCTCAACAGCCTGCTCAAATTATTAGAGCGATATTGTTGGTCCATCCCCGTCGGTCATGCTGACATCAGTCTCTATGACCAGAGCCGCATGACGGCGGCTCTGGCTGCTTGTCTGGTCAACCGAGATGACGCTGACATCACCAAGAGGGGAGTGGCTTTACTGGTCGGGGGCGATATTTCGGGGGTGCAGGATTTTATTTACACCATCACCTCACGCGGGGCGACCAGCGCCCTCCGTGGCCGCTCGATGTACTTGCAGCTACTCACCGATATTGTGACTCGTTATCTCCTGACGGAGATGGGCTTACCCTTGACCAACATTATTTACGCCGGAGGCGGACATTTCTATCTGTTGGCTCCTATCTCGGCTGAGACAACAATAGGTGAAGCTCAAAAGAAGATCAGCCGCATCTTATTACACCATCACCAGGGCGATTTATACCTGGCCGTGGCCCAGCAGCCGCTCTATATCAATCAGTTCCAGGGTGAAGAACTGGCCGGTAGCTGGAAAGGCTTAACGCAAGCCTTGCAAATCCGAAAACAGCGCCGCTTTTCAGAGTTGGGCGCAGAGATGGCCGACTTGCTCTTTAAACCGCTGGAACATGGCGGCAACGAAGAAAAGTTATGTAGCGTTTGCGGTCGCGAGCATCAGGGCACAAAGGTAACCGATGAGGAGCGCCAAATTCGCAAATGCCCAGTTTGTATCGGCTATGAAGAAGAGTTGGGAGATGGGTTACGTAAAGCTCGCTATCTTCTGCTAGATGAGGTAGAGCAGTCATCGTTGCCAGGTGAGAAGGACCCAGCCGGTAACTATGAAATCGTCCTGAAACATTTCGGCTATCAAATCGAGTTATGCAAAAACCCGCCTGAAGCTGATCCAACCAAACCTTATCGGGAAACACTTGCTTTGAAAGATGAGGCATTAGATGAGTTGCAACCAACCCCTAATCAAGCCGTTGGGCGTCGCTTTTTGGTTAATGTTACCCCAACCCTGAAGCCGGATGAGTATGACGACCTAAAAGATAAAATTGACGATTTGCCCAAGAAATATAATCCCAAAGACCCGCCGGTCAAACCCTTTGAAGCGATGGCCTACCAATCGAAGGGTATCAAGCGTCTGGGCGTGCTGCGGATGGATGTCGATAATTTGGGTCGGATATTCAGTACCGGCCTGGGGGAAAAAGCGAATCTGGCTCGTATTGCCACCTTGAGCTTTAGTATGAGTCTCTTTTTCGAGGGCTGGGTCGAGCACATCGCCGAAACGCTCAATGCAAAACAAGATGAGGACTTAATCTATTCCATCTACTCCGGGGGGGACGACCTCTTCTTTGTAGGGGCCTGGCATCTTTTGCCTCGTCTGGCCGAGGAAATCAGCAAGGATTTGAAAGAATACGCCGCCCACCATGAAGGCATTCACCTGAGTGGCGGCATCGCTCTGATACCCAGCAAATATCCGCTCTATCAAGCCGCCGAAGATGCGGCCAAGGCAGAGGATACGGCTAAGAGCAACCCTGGCAAAAATGCCCTGAACTTTTTGGACAAAACCATTCCTTGGGTCAAGTTTGCCCAGGTAGCGAAACAACAGCAGGATTTGGCTGATTTGGTCAACTCTAACAAAGCCCCTAAAGCTTTGTTGCAACGGTTGAACCAACTCTATGCTGAATATGCTCAGACTAACCGGAAATTGGCCGAACAAGGGCAAAGTGAAAAAGTTTATTGGGGACCGTGGCACTGGCATAGTGCTTATAGTTTGGCCCGCATGGCCGAGCAAAATAAACAAGCTAAAGCGGAAATCCACGCAATCTGGCAGCAATTGAGTCAAGAGAACTTTAAAAACATTGAACGGGTTGGTCTGGCCTCTCGCTGGGCTGAACTATTCGTACGGAAAGGAAATTAATTTATGGCAGCGCAAAAGCAGAAAGAAAAATACAAATTCCCAGAAATTACGGCGGAACAATTGGCAAGTATCATTACCAAGACTGATAGTGCAGAAGTGTTGGTGAAATGTGCCGAAGATATTGGTAAATCTTTGGCCCAGCCAGCTTGGGGAAAAGCACTAACGACCAGCCAGATTCGGGCTATCTTTGGTGAAGTACGCCGTATTGAAGGCGAATGGAAGAGCCCGGAGCGAGCTAAACAAGCTGGTCGAAATTTGATTTTGCTTAAACCCAAAATGGCCTACCGAGCCAAAAAAGAAGGGCAAAGCGTTGAAAATTTAGTTTCTGTTTTGTCAGAAGCAATTGATAAAGTAAACGGCGATGAAAAGAATTTCACTCGCTTTGTTGAGTTATTCGAGGCTATTTTGGCCTATCACAAAGCCTATGGTGGCAGCTAGAAAGGAGAATAATCATGAGCACTATTCAACTTAAGGGACGTATCTTTTTGGATTTTGATATCGAGACCCAATCCGGGCTGCATATCGGGGGCAGCGATGAAGGGATTAGTATTGGCGGGGTGGATAAAACGGTTATTCGGAACAAATTGAAGGATAACCAACCTTATATTCCCGGTTCGTCGCTGCGGGGAAAAATCCGCTCCTTGATAGAAAAGTATCAGGGAGCTGTGCAGAATAGCTCCATCGGAAGCAATGTAAAAATTCACTCTTGCGGAGCTAATGCCCAAACTAAAGAAGAAAAGGAAAAAGCGGCCTTAGATTACAAGGATTGTGATATTTGTCAGGTTTTTGGGGTACCTGGCGAGCGTGATTTTTCCTCGCCTACCAGGCTCATTGTCCGTGATGTGCAGATGAGTGAAGAGAGCGCGAAGGAGTTAAGAGATTTGCGAACCGACCTACGCTATACCGAAATCAAAACCGAAGTAGCGATTGACCGAGTCACATCGGCGGCTAATCCCCGGCAGATGGAGCGTATTCCGGCTGGAACAATATTTAGTCCGGCAGAGATGGTGTATAGTTTGTACGATCAAAACGGCTCTGGCAGCGCCGGAGACCTCACACGCTTCAAAACGGTTATCACCGGCTTACAATTGCTGGAAGATGATTACCTGGGCGGGTTAGGGTCTCGCGGTTCCGGCAAGGTGGCACTGGCTAATATTAAAGTCAGTGTCAAGTCGCATAAAAATTACGAAAAGGCACGTAAAATGCATCCGGCCTCGGCGGAAAATGGTTACACCTCATTAAGCCAGTTGGTGGCCGATTTTGATGAACTAGAAAAAAGGATCAAGGCGGCCTTGAATGACCAAGAAGGGGGTTGACAATGCCAAACCTAAGCCTGTATCACCTAGACCCCAAGAGCGCTATCCATGTGGGTCAGCGAGGCGTAGGTCAGGGAGAAACTGGAGATTATTTGCCTGCGGACTCCCTATTTGCGGCGCTGGTAGCAGCTTATGTGGAATCCGGGAGCCAGCCGGAACAGCTAATGAGCCAAAATGGGTCGGATAGTCTGGTTACGCCTTTTCTACTGACCTCGGCTTTTCCGCGGGCCAGAACAGTGCGCTTTTATCCGATGTTGCCTTTGAATTTGCTAAAAATATCGGAGAGGAAAAAAGATGCTCGGTTGAAAGAGTTGAAAGCTATTCGGTTTCTTTCAGAAACTCTCTTTAAACGGGTGATTGAGGGACAATCACTGGATGACTGGCTACCAGCCAAAGATGAAAATAAGATAACCGATGAAGATCAGGGACTTTATATGCAAGATAAAAAATTGTGGTTAACAGCAGGGGAAGTAGGGCAGCTTCCTAGTGATATGCAATTAAACGGTGATAAAGATCAACAGTACCGGGCGCTGCGTCATTTACGGGTTTGGCAAACTAACAAGGTTCCTCGAGTAACCGTTGACCGTCTGCGGAATGCTTCTAATATTTTCCACACGGGCCGTTTGACATTTAGTCCTGATTGTGGGTGGTGGTTTGGCGTAGATTGGCAAAAATCCACCCAGGCCATCCAGAAGATGGTTTCTCAAGCCTTGAATCTTTTAGCAGATGCCGGTTTGGGCGGGGAACGAGCCGCAGGTTACGGTCACTTTAGCTTTGATGATAAGGTTGGGCAAATCAAGTGGCCCGATCCGGCCCCACAGCAGCTTTTTACGACTCTTAGTCGCTACCACCCCCGTCCTGTTGAATTACCTGGGGCGCTGCAAGACGACCCGGTGGCCTATAACCTCGTCTCTGTGAGCGGCTGGCTCAACTCACCGGATGCTCATACTCGTGGTCAAGCCAAAGCCCAACGGAGGCAACGGCTACAAATGGTTGCCGAAGGCAGCGTTGTCCGGGCCGTGGGTCACGGTCCGTGGGGAGATATTACCGATGTACGACCTGAATATCCGACTTCGAGTGCCAGGTTTCCTCATCCCGTTTGGCGCTATGGTATAGCTTGTCCAGTCGCCTTGAAAGGAGAGAATCAATGAAATTTGATTATACCATTTTTGATGTGACAGCCACCTTGTTAACCCCGCTTCATATCGGCTCTGGAACGCGACTGCTGAAAGACTATGATTATGCGGTTCGGAAAAATCGTACCTGGCGTATTAATGAGGATGCCTTGCTTGAGGCTCAAGATGTTGATGACCCAGCCATCGTCGAGACCCTGGCTCGTACCCCACCGGCCCAACTCCTAAAGCCCACCGATTTCAGGCGCGATAGTGCTTTTTTTCGGTATAGTGCAGCGGGTACACCCCGGGCCACCGGGGCAGGAGCCGAACTACAGGAGCAACTCAAAACGGCCAGCGACGAGATTTACCTGCCTGGCTCGTCTTTGAAGGGGGCCATTCGCACCGCCTTAGCCTGGCACGGCTGGGCTGAAATGCGTCTCAGGCCGAATACACGCGAGTTGGAACGCAATCCCAGATTTGCGGGGCGGCAGATTGAAAAAAAGATTATGGGCTCCGACCCAAATCACGATTTATTGCGCGCCCTTCACGTGGCCGATAGCGCTTCGGTGGGTAAAGATTGTTTGCTTGTACTCAACGCCCAGGTGGTGACCCGTGGGAATTTGGGAGCACCCGTAGAGTTGGAAGCAGTTCAACCGGATACCGCATTCCATTTAACAATGAAGGTGGATAGAGCACTGTTTAACCAATGGGCCACAGATAATCGGTTCAGCTTGGGGGGGAATTCAGCCTGGTTGGAGCAAATCCCCCAATTAATCCAGCAGCACACCGCCCAGCGAGTCAATGATGAACTGGCCTGGTACCAAAATCGCCGGGGCGCGGAGCAAACGGCTGGTTTCTACCGGCAGTTGGCCGATACTCGTTTGCCGGATAACATCTGCCTTTTACAGGTGGGTTGGGGGACCGGCTGGGGTGACAAGACCTACGGCAGCCATCTGCAACAAGACGAACGCTTTATGGAGTATTTGATCTCTCGTTACAGGATGGCCAAGGGCAAGCGTCAACAAGGTGATGCTTTTCCTAAATCACGACGCAGTACAGTGCGGGTGATTAGGGATAGGTCTGGCCGCACCGAGCAGCAGCCAGCCGTGTCCTTGGGTTGGATGTTGCTGGAGATGAAGGAGAGGGGATGATTCTCATTAATCTCACCCACCCGTTGACGGAAACACAGCGGGCGGCTATCGAGCAGCTAACGAACCAGAAGATTTCGCGCCTCATTGAGCAAATGGCCCACTTTGAGGTGACCCAACCCTTTGCCGAACAGGCCATTGCGTTGGTGGATAGCCTGGGCCTGACACCCAACGAATGGCAGCAATCGACGTTGGTGATAATTCCGCCCGCGCTGAATTTTGGGGCGGCGGCCATCTTAGCCGAGTTACACGGTCGTTGCGGTTATTTTCCGCCGATAGCACGCATCCGACTGGTACCGGATAGCCTGCCACCGCAGTACGAAGTGGCCGAGATTGTCAATTTGCAGGCCATCCGGGACAGGGCCAGAAAAAAACGTTAGAAAGGAGAAATAAACAGGATGTCCTTCGGGACATTAAGACGTCATATGATGACGCTGCAAAACTTCGGCCTGGATAATGAGGCAAAAAAGACAGGATGTCCTTCGGGACATTAAGACTGTTTGACTAACCAACAGGTCACTGCCACGGCCCAGAGTGAATCGGCTAAATAGACAGGATACCCTTCGGGGCATTAAGACAATTGAAAGATTCTGGTTACGTTTTGGTAGGTTAAGGCAAAATAGACAGGATGTCCTTCGGGGCAATAAGACGACGGCAGACGGCTGGCCACCGTCTGCCGTCACTGGAGATTAAAAGATGCTGACAAGTTTAGTTTTACAATTGCAATCGCCGGGTAGGGCCGTGCTACCGGCCTCGTTGGGGCGAGCCGGGCAGGCGTTGTTGTTGCGCTTGATCAACGAACGGAACCCAACCCTGGCCGAGGCACTGCATCAGGACAACCAGCGCAAGCCCTACACGGTATCGAACTTGCTGTTGGGCAAGCGCCAACAGGGGTCGCTGCATATTGAGGCGGGGCAAGCGGGCTGGCTGCGTTTTACCGGACTGACCGCCGAGGTAAGCGAACAGTTAATCGAGCTGGCCGAAGCGCCGCCGGAGATGGTGGAGTTAGACGGCCACGACTTGACTGTGACCGGGGCCACGCTAGCCCCCTCGGAAAATGGCTGGGCCGGGCAGATCAGCTACCAGGATTTGGCCGCGCCTTTTTTGCTGGGCGGCCAGGAGAAACCCAATCGCAGAATAGGGCTGGAGTTTGCCTCGCCGACAACCTTTCGGAGTAAGGGCCACAACATGCCGCTCCCCCTACCCGAACTGGTTTTTGGCAGTGTGCTGGACCGCTGGCAACCCTTTTCGCCGGTGGCCCTGCATCCCGATGTGCGTCGCGTTGCCGCCGAGGCCGTGGTTTTGAGCCGTCATCGGCTCAGGACACGGGGGATGCCCCATAAGGAAGGTATGGTGCAAATCGGCTTTACGGGCCAGGCCATATTTTCAGCCTTGAGTCGGGACCAATATTGGCTTAATGTGTTGCAGTTGTTAGCGGCCTTCGCCTTTTACAGTGGGGTGGGCTATCTGACGGCGGCGGGCTTCGGCCAGGTGAGACGAATTTAGATTTTTACTGACGCAGGCGCAGCACTGTGGGCTTTACGCTAGGCTCGTTTGTGGCCTCGTTTATTATATTGCCGGTCTTTGCTCGTATCGGCTTTATCGTGATGACGCTGTTGGGCGGCAGCCTCGCTGCGTTGATGGGAAATTAAGCTGACGCTCTGAAGCCAGTTTTCATTCAGGAGGACGCTATGATATCATCACCTCGAATCCGAGAATTTTTACGGTTACAACGTCTGGCGATGGCGCTCGCCGGGTTGTCTTTTGGCCTGATCCTGACCATTATTGAAAATTGGCTGTCCAGCCAGGGCTTGGTCCCGCTGCCCTGGGTCATTGCTATTGCCGTTATCTCAGGGGGAATGAGCATCATATTATTGCTGCGCAAACGTATCGGCATTGAGGTCGCCATCCGCTCACCGCTCATTATCCGCACCCTGGCAGAGGCCCAGCAATATGCCCGACGAGGGGCTATCGCCTTTGTTCCCCTCTACCGGCCAAATCGAGACACCGCCGCGGCGAAGCTGTCCGTGGCGGAATGGGACCGGGCGGTTGAAGCCCTTGATTTTGACCGGCTGCAACTGGAGGAGTCAAATTTCTATCCAACCATTAAAGCCCTGACCAGCCATGCCAGTAAGCTGGAACACTGCTGGCTTCTGGCGACAGAGGGCAAGGAGGATATGCGCGGCTCGCTGCCATATGCTCCGGTGCTGGCCGCCTACTTGCGAGAACATAAGGGCTTGCGTTGTAAATTCCATTTTGGAGCGGCCTATACCATCCCCCTGCATGATGATGCCTTGGTGATTAGCAAAACCTACGATCACGTGCAGCGTATCTTTGAGCAGGCCATCCGCTTGAAGATTGCCCCGCAGGAGCTGGTGGCCGATATTACCAGTGGCATCCGCAGCATGACGCTCGGTATGGTCCTGGCCTGCTTAAATGGCGACCAGGATGTGGAGTTCGTTGGCACTCGTTACGATGACCAGGGCTGGCCCGTTGGCGATATATTCCCGATTATCTATAGCTTTGAGCCAACCCTGCATGAGAAAGAGTAGGTGTATAAGCTATTATCCCGAACTAATGGCTGAAAAGGAGGTGATTGTGGTGTAGAGAGGAGAGAGGAGAGGGGAGAGAGGGGAGAGATTGGTAATTGGTAAATGGTAAATCCAAAATCCCACAGTGCTGCGCCTGCGTCAGTAAAAATCCAAAATCGTAAATCGGGAGGGGCTAAATAGACAGGATGTCCATCGGGGCATTATTCAAACGACAGCGGACCACTGACCGTTGACCGCCGTCCGTCGTCGGTGGTCTGCCGTCTATGGAGACAGGATGTCCATCGGGGCATTATTCAAACGACAGCGGACCACTGACCGTTGACCGCCGTCCGTCGTCAATGGAGACAGAATGTCCTTCGGGGCATTATTCAAACGACAGTGGACCACTGACCGTTGACCGTCGTCCGCCGTCTGTGGTCTGCCGTCTGGGGGTCAGGATGTCCATCGGGGCATTATTCAAATGACAGCGGACCACTGACCGTTGACCGCCGTCCGTCGTCGGTGGTCTGCCGTCTGGGGGTCAGGATGTCCTTCGGGGCATTGGGGAAGGGGTGGTAAAAAAAACGCCTACCGGCATTTTGCCGGTAGGCGTAGAATTGTAATTGTAGGATTCAATAATGAGCTGCCCTGTTTGCGGATTTAATTTGCACTGAGCAAATGGTCTGAATCATAATTATATGATGATATTATTGATAATTAATAATATCCTGCACCCAACGCTCTACGAGTTTAGGGCCATCCACCTTCAGCAATACAGTCGCGTTCGGTGGTTTTTCATATTGACTGCGAAAGTCTGCTACTGTGACACCGGCTGTAAATTCCCCTTTGGTTTCTATCTCAACAAATACTTTCTCTCCGCGGAATAACTCGGGGGCGACCAGGTATCCTGCGGTTGGTAAATCATTTAGTCGAACTCCCTGTCCAGTTATATGGGCTGGCACATCAGGATTAGCCATCCCAGGAATTTGGAATTGACTACCTAACTCATCCATTAACCTGGCGGCTCTATCTCGTCGGAACTGCAGGATTTTGATCAAGAAATCCGTGACCGGAGAATGAGTTTTTTCGACCTCTGCCAAATGGTGATCGGTTTCCTCAACATGATTACAAACATCCAGACCCACCTGTACAATGGGAATCCCAGAATGGTATACCATGTGCGCTGCTTCGGGATCTACCGCGATATTGAACGTGGCTACCGGCGTAACATTACCTCCGGTTCTCACGGCGCCACCCATCAGAATTATTTCTTTAACCCACTCGCTTAATCTAGGCTCCATTCCAATCGCTAAGGCGACATTAGTTAGCGGAGCCAAAGCTAGCAGGGAGATTTCACCAGGCGCTTCCTGAACCCGCCGAACAATTTCCTCCGCTGCTCGATTGCCAGCAAGTTTAGAGGTAGGAACTGGCAAATCCACATCACCAAATCCATCCTCACCATGAATCCACTTGGCATGCCAGGCAGGTCTAAGCAGCGGCTTATCGACCCCCTTGTATACCGGGATGTCCTGCCTCCCGGCAATTTCAAGCAATACCAGCGCATTTTGGGCACACTTATCCACCTCAACGTTTCCGTGGGTTATAGTCAGAGCTTCAACTTGAATATTGTCTGAGGCAAGACACCACAAAATAGCTGCAGCATCGTCATCACCTGGATCAGTATCGATAATAACTCTTTTCATTGCTCAATTCCCTTCACAAAATAGGATGAATTCATGTACCTAATGCAAGTCAATATTAAACTCAGTGCAACTCATTATTGAAATTTACACATGACAGTAGGGGTCGGTCTCAGACCGACCATACAAATTACGTTGCTACGCATACTCCTCAATGGGTACACAAGCACAAACCAGATGCCGGTCGCCGTAAACATTGTCAATCCGCGAGACGTAAGGCCAGAACTTCGAGACTCGTACCCAGGGAGCCGGGAAGGCGGCCTGGTCGCGGGAGTAGGGCCGGTCCCAACTATCCGAGGCGATGACCTCGGCGGTATGGGGTGCGCCTTTAAGCGGGTTGCTCTGGGGGTCCATCTCGCCGGAGGCAATGGCCCGTACTTCATCCCGGATGGAGATAAGCGCCTCGCAAAAACGGTCCAACTCCTCTAATGACTCGCTTTCGGTCGGTTCAATCATCAGCGTGTTCATCACCGGCCAGTGCATTGTCGGGGCGTGGAAGCCGTAATCCATGAGGCGTTTGGCTACATCATCGACCTCAACTCCAAACTCGTGCTTAAAGTTCCGCAGGTCGATGATACACTCGTGGGCTACCCGACCTCTAGCCCCTTTGTAGAGTACGGGATAATGCGGCTCCAGCCGCTTGGCAATGTAATTGGCATTTAAGATGGCAATTTTGCTGGCCTGTGTCAGACCATCTGGCCCTAACATTGCCGTGTAGGCATAAGAGATAGGCAAAATACTGGCGCTACCCCAAGGCGCGGCAGAAACTGCCCCAATGCCTGGCTCGCTACCTACACCTGGGACAACCGCATGCCGGGGCAAAAAAGGAACCAGATGGGGTGCGACTCCAATCGGACCCATGCCCGGCCCGCCGCCGCCATGCGGAATGGCGAAGGTTTTGTGCAGGTTGAGATGACAGACGTCGGCCCCAATATCGCCGGGGCGGCAAAGACCGACCTGGGCGTTCATATTGGCTCCATCCATATAGACCTGCCCGCCGTTATCGTGGATAATCTGGCATATCTCTTGAATCGCTTCTTCAAATACGCCGTGGGTTGAGGGGTATGTGACCATCAGGGCGGATAAGTTATCACGATGTTGTTCGGCCTTTGCTCGCAGGTCAGCCAAATCGATATTCCCGCTGTCATCACATTCAACCACAACCACCGTCATGCCAGCCATGACCGCGCTGGCCGGGTTTGTGCCGTGTGCCGAACTGGGAATAAGACAGATATGGCGATGGTCATCTCCCTGAGCGTGGTGGTAGGCCCAAATGGTCAGCAGTCCGGTATACTCCCCTTGAGAACCGGCATTTGGTTGCAGGGAGATGGCCGCAAATCCGGTGATTTCCGCCAGCCAGGCCTCTAACCGCTTAAACATAATTTGGTATCCCTCGGCTTGATCGAGCGGGATAAAGGGGTGGAGTTTACTAAATTCGGGCCAGGTCACCGGTAGCATCTCAACGGTGGCGTTGAGTTTCATGGTACAGGAGCCAAGCGGAATCATCGAGAAGGCCAGGGACAGGTCCCGCGCCTGTAATTGGTGAATATAGCGCAAAAGCTCTGACTCAGAGTGGTAGCTATGAAAAACGGGGTGGGTCATAAAGGAACTGGTGCGTTGGTACGGTGCGGGATAGTCCAGTTCAACTTCACCGGCCAGCTTTTCGATATCAATCTCTCCCGGCTTTGCCCCAAATATTTCGAAGAGATGGTGTAATTCCTGAACTGTGATTACTTCATCGAGCGAGATTCCGACAGCCCCATCATCGTAGAGCCGCAAGTTGATTTCACGGGCCAGAGCCTCTGAGACCAAATTTTCCTGGCTTCGCGGGCCATTGATTACTTTCAACGTATCGAATAATGGAGTATCGGCCAGGGTATAACCCAGTTGCTTTAATCCCTCGGCCAGAATGGTGGTGAGAAGTTTCACCCGGCGGGCAATTTGTGTTAGGCCTTCGGGGCCGTGATAGACGGCGTACATAGAAGCCATTACAGCCAGAAGCACCTGGGCCGTACAGATATTGCTGGTCGCTTTGTCTCGCCGGATATGTTGCTCTCTGGTCTGGAGTGCCAGACGTAGCGCGGGTTTGCCGGTAGCATCTTGAGATACCCCCGCCATCCGGCCTGGCATCAAACGCTTATACTCGTCTTTGGTCGCCATAAAAGCGGCATGGGGGCCACCGTACCCCATCGGTACGCCAAAGCGTTGGCTATTGCCGACCGCAATATCGGCTCCGAACTCACCGGGAGGTCGCAACAATGTCAAGGCTAACAAGTCTGAGGCGACAACAACCAGCGCCCCGGCTTGGTGAGCTTTTTCGCAGAACACCCCATAATCTTCGATAGTGCCATCAGTTGCCGGATATTGAAGTAAGACTCCAAAGGTGTCTTGACTGAAATCATATTGGGCATGATTGCCGACAACCACTTCGTAACCAAGGGGTTTGGCCCGGGTACGGACGACATCAATAGTTTGGGGATGGCATCCCTCTGAGACAAAAAATATATTCGCCGTTGATTTTCGCGGTTGGGCGCGTTTGCAGAGAGTCATGGCTTCGGCAGCAGCGGTCCCTTCATCTAATAGGGAGGCATTGGAAATTTCTAAGCCTGTTAAATCAATGACCACAGTCTGAAAATTCAGCAGGGCTTCCAGGCGACCTTGAGCAATTTCGGGCTGATAGGGCGTATACTGAGTATACCAACCCGGATTTTCCAGGATATTTCGCTGGATAACAGGAGGTGTAATGCAGTCGTAATAGCCCATACCAATAAAAGAACGAAATATCTTGTTCTTGCTGGCGAGTTGGCGCAAGTCGGCCAGAATTTCCGACTCGCTAAGAGCTTCGGGTAGGTTGAGGCGTTTCTTTAAACGGATAGCCTCTGGAACTGTTTGGTCAACCAAGGTATCAAGGGAATCTAGCCCTAAGACCTCTAACATTTGGTTAACAGCCTGGGTGCTTGGGCCAAGATGTCGGTTGGCAAAGCTATCAAGAGGCTTTAAAAGACTAAGTTGTGACCCCGCTTTGTCTTGGGGTTCATTTGATGGTCCGGAGCCATTACTTTTTAATACGGCCTGTGGTTGGCTCGCTGTTTCAGCTACACTACTCATGATAAACTCCTTTCCATTACAGACACGCCCCTCTAATAAACGGGATGTGAGAAAATGGACAGTTAGTCTGGTTTATAATGATTGATGCTTTGGTGAATGGGTCTTTAGCCCTCAGCCTCAGCAATCTCTTGATATTCTGCCCCGGAGAGCAACGTCTCCCACTCGCTGGGGTCAGAAGGCTTGAATTTAATCATCCAACCTGCGCCAAAGGGGTCATCGTTGACTAATTCCGGCTCATCCTCTAAAGCCTCATTAATCTTGACAATTTCACCGCCCATTGGCATGTACAAGTCGCTGGCGGCTTTGACTGACTCGACCACACCAAAGACATCGCCTTTATTGAGTGTAGCCCCAACTTCTGGAAACTCTACATAAACAACATCACTCAAACTATCCTGGGCGTGATCGGTGATACCACAGACGATGAGATCATCCTCCTGGCGCACCCACTCATGAGTATCTTGGTACTTTGCATTTGGATCGAGATTCATTCAATAGTCTCCTTCTCTAAATATTTGGTTTCGTTATTTACGATAGGTAGGTTTATAAAAAGGACGTCTGACTATAACAGCTGCTTTGGGTTTATTGCGAACAACAATTTGAATATCGGTCCCCACGGCTGCATATTCAGGTGGAACAAAAGCGTGACCACAATATTTATTGACAGTAGGGGCATACAATCCGGTCGCAACGGTCCCAATTTCTTCACCACTGGCATTTGCCACGGGATATCCCTCGCGGGGTACACCTTTCTCCGTCAACTCAAACCCGACCAGTTTTTTGGTCAACCCCGCCTCTTTTTGTTTAAGTAAGGCTTCTTTGCCGATAAAATCTGTATCGAATTTGCAGGCCCAACCCAAATTGGCTTCAAGGGGGGTGGTATCGGCGTTGATTTCATGCCCGTAAAGAGGGAAGGCAGGTTCAAAGCGAAGGCTATCACGAGCAGCCAGGCCAATGGGTTTAACCTCTATTCCCACTTCTTCACCTGTTTTTAAAATGAGTTCCCAAATGTGTAAGGCCGCATCTGATGAGAAGAATATTTCGACGCCGTCTTCGCCAGTGTAGCCGGTTCGTCCAATGATGGCCGTCACACCGCCTAGCTCAACCTCAATGGCAGTAAAGCGAGGCACATCGGATAGCTCTATCGAGACAAGATTTTGCAGAAGATCAATCGCTTTTGGGCCTTGCAAAGCCACCATGTAGGTCTGGTCCGAAACATCCTCCAGCGCGACGTCATAACCTGATGTATGCTCTTGCATCCACTGGAAATCTTTGGTTAAATTGTCGGCATTGACCACAACAAACCATCGTCCAGGCAGCTTGTAGATAAAGACATCATCGACAATGCCACCGTTTTCATAACACATAAGGGCATAATGGGCCTCATAATCAACCATCAAATCAATGTCCCAGGTAACCAGACGGTTAAGATAAGCGTCGGCGTTGGGACCGCTGACAATAATTTGCCCCATATGGTCAATATCAAATAATCCGGCAGATCGGCGAGTTACATGATGTTCTTCAATCGGGCCGGTAGGGTATTGGACGGGCATTTCCCAACCGGCAAAGGGAACCATCCGTGCCCCGTGATCAACGTGCCATTGATAAAGAGGTGTTCGCTTCAGTTTTTGGCTCATTACGGTTCGCCTAAGAGGAATTTTTTCCAAATAAAAACGGGCAACGCAAAAAAGCTTGCCCGTATACTCTGTCCTAAACCTGAGAGATTGCCCTTCTATTGAGGAGGGTTGCCCCTTCGGTGCAGCATGCCATTTTTGATTGTAACTGCTCAGTTATCCTTAATGCCTGAACAGTTACGTTAGATGATGGATCCTAATCGAAAATCCAAAATCTAAAATCGTAAGCTGTCTCTCCAGAGTTGCTGTCGATGCAACGACCCGTTTGCCTGAGAGTTTCGGTGGGGGTAGGGCTTACCCTCCAACCTTGCCCCTTCGGCGGCCAATCAACTTTGGATGTTAGCCTATTTATGTTGGATTATAAGCTAAGATCTAAAATCATAAATCACAAATCCAAAATCGTCTGGCTCTCTCTCATTGCATGTTGTCCAGCAGAAATTATATTGTTGGTGAGTTGAACCACGTTCAAAATATAGCATGGCGAGATAGCTTTGTCAATTTAGGTTGTTTTCTAATCTCAGGTTGGAAAACTTGCACCATCTGTGGGTCATAAATTGTTTCTCCAGGTTGAATGTGTTCGTTCAAGTAAGCATATCTAATTATATGCCGAAGTCCTGCATGGTTCGCAGGTAACTAATGATGTCCTCGCGGCTGAGCATGCCATCAAGATGGCCATTGCTCATCACCGGCAACTGGTTAACCCCATTCCGGTCCATCTCTTGCATCGCCGCCCACATCTCCATTTCGGGCCGGATCCGCTTCAACTCTGCGAGCGGGATCATGGCCTGTGCTGCGGTGGTTAACGGCCAGTCTTCCCTGGGAATCTCCTTGAGGTGATGCAGGGTCAACAGGCCCACCACCTTATCACCTTGTTCAACCACAAAACTACGCCGACCGTGGCCCAGTACGTGATGGTCGATCATTTGTTGGAGGGTCGTATCAGCCGAGATAGCGGTGTAATTTTCGCTCATCACCTCTGATACCCGATGGCCGGATAACAGACCCTGAAACCGCTGCTGCTGGATTTGAGCCACAGCGGCACTCTCCAGAAACCAGCCGATGAAGGCAATCCACAGCCCGTTGATGAAGTTTCCACCAAACATTTGCCAGACCCCAAAGAAGATAAAGAGAAAACCGATGAAACGGCCCACATTGCCGGCAATGGTGGTAGCTCGGCGCAAGTTGTTAGTTACGCCCCAGACAACGGCCCGAAAGACTCGCCCCCCATCGAGGGGGAAACCCGGAATCAGATTGAACAGGGCTAAGGCAGCGTTGATATAGGCCAGGTATTTGACCAGCGCCAGCAAGGGAGCGATTGGTGTTAAAACGGATTGTAGCAGACCAAAGATAATAGCCAGGGCAAAGCTGACAATAGGGCCGGCAATGGCAATCCAGAATTCGGCCTGGGCGCTGGGTGGTTCAGCGCCAATTTGGGCTACTCCGCCAAAGATAAAAAGGGTGATGCTGCGCACCGGGATTTTGTAGCGGATAGCGATAACCGAATGGCCTAATTCATGGAGTAGCACACTTACAAAGAGCATAATGGCAGTAACGCCCCCCACCAGCCAGTATTCAACGGTTGGCCAGTTTTTGAACTCAGCCGGATAATAGCTGACGGCCAGGGTCCAGGTGAGCAGTACAAAGATCAGGAACCAGGAATAATCCAGTCCAATCGGGATACCCAGAATCCGTCCAAGTGATATTTTCTGTTGAATCATAGTGAGACTTCCTTTATCGTATTATTCTCTATGATAACATATTTCAAGGCTATCTGTCCTTATGGCAAAGCTAAGACAAGTTAAAGAAAAGCTTAAGTTGTTTGAGATTAAGCTGTTCTTTAACAAAATCCTTAATGTATGGCCAGATAAAATTATCACCGGAGCTGACTCGGTTCAGGGTTAGGGCCACAGCCGGTAAACTGGTCGGGCCGGGGTACACCAGATAACGCGGTGACCAGCCCGGCTGAAACTTTTCTTTAAACTCATGCAGCCCTTTGAAGTTATAAAATTGGTTAACGTGGCCGTAGATAAAACGTAAAGCCTGCTCTGTTTTTGGATCGTCAGGATGCTCACCGATGCCCCACAACGGGCTGAGACCCAGGTTACAGCTATCGTATCCCTGGGCTTTGGCCCATTCAAACAAAAAAACAAACAGATACTCCATGGTTCCATTCTCAATATCGGGAAGCCGGCGCATCAGGTCAACTGTGATCTCATTGTGGCGGTATTCGGGTACAATGTTAGCAAAGGCGCTCGTCGTATCCATCGGGGTGTGGATGGCGATCACTGGCCCGTTGCGGATGTAATCATCATCAAACCAGCCCAGCGAAAATCGTTTCTCCTGGCCGCTGACCATAGTCAGCCACGTGTCACTGACAGCACGCAGATCATTCAGCAAGTCATCTGGGAGTGGTGGTTGGTGAACCTCGGCCCGATAGCCTAACCGGGATAGCTTGTTAATGGCTGCCCGCATGCTTTTGTGACGTTTGCCAGATAGCGAAAAGGAGGCGACATCGACGATGGCTTCATTTCCAATGCAGATGATATGGAAACCGGCATTTCGGTAGGTGTCAAGATAATCTGGCAGAGTTTGATAAAAGGTGGGTCGCCAGTCGTTTTTAATACAAAAATCCTTGAACTCAAGAATCGCCGTCGCCGTATCTTGCGGCGGGCCGATAGGGTCCCCCAGCGCAATCGCCACCCGACCCTTAGCCGCATAAGCTACCACCGACCCGCCGGAACTGAAGTAATAGGATTTGTCGTCAAAGAGAGTCATAGGGGCTAACGAGGAACGGCCATAGGTTTGCACCACTGTCTTGGCGCGGGTGCGTTGGGCCGGTGTGGCCGGCTGCCGAATCAGGACAGGCCGGATGAGCGTCAATAGGCCATAACCCAGAGTAGTTGCGCCAACGATGTACATTGAGGCGGCAAAATAACGGCCAAAGCCGGTGACTGGCTGCAAGCCCGGATCGTAAAACTGAGTGAACATAATAACCGTTTGCCGCAGTGCCGCGCCAAGGCTGAAATTGACGCTAAAATGGTGGTCAAGCAGGTAAAAACCTGTCACGCCATAAGCCAGAGTAAACAGCAAAGCTCCCGCAAGCACGCGCAGCCCCTGCCGGATCGAGGGCATATCGGAGCGGGCATGAAACTGGGACCGTAAGCTAAAAAGCCAAATGGCCAATCCGGTAGCCAGGATCGCTTCCTCATAATCCAAACCCTTAAACAGGTGACTAACAACGGAAACCACCAAGACCAGCAACGTGACCCCCCAGGCTGTTTGTTTACGTCGCCGGAGGGCATTGGCCAATAGTAGCAAAGCAAAACCGGCTAGGGTAGCGGTCAGATGTCCCCCGCGAGTTACCAGCAGCGGCAGGAACCGCTCTATCACGGCCATTCGGTCAGCCAGCGAGGGGGTAATGGCCGATAGGATATTGATGAGGCCCATTACCCCTGTTAACCAGGCCACAACCTTAATGTTCCAGACCCGGGCCTGGGCCTGCTCTTTGGGGCTGAATGATTTCAATTCTTGCAGCAAGACAAAACCAAGCGCCACGGGCAACCAAAAATTCAACCCCCTAAAGGCTAACGTGACGACAATAGCCACGCTGCTGGGAACACCCAGCGAAATGAAAACCAGCGGCATAAGCCCTTCGACAACGCCGATTCCCATTGGGGTTGGGGATACGATCAAAAATAAGGTTCCAACGGCATACCCCGCTACCAGCGGCCCTATTTTAATGGGGTGATAAAAAGCCAGAAAGAGTACATACAAACTGCTCAAGTCAACCAGGTGCATGATCAGGCCCACCCCCATCGTCTGGATTAGGCGGGCAGGGTGAGCCGCAATCGATTGGGCAGCCTCGGTAAAACCGGCAGCGTTGTGCTCGGCCCAATCGTGGGCCATCAGCGTCAGGCGGCCAAACCGGCTCCCCAGGTGATTGACCACACGTTGAAACCAGTCCAATAAGCGATGCAACCATTGGGGATGCCACAACCCTAGCCCCAAAATACCGACCATCACCAGGGTTATCAATAGTAAAATAACGGCACTCACAACTTCATAGAGGGTTAGGGCGTGTCGAAAAAAGAGATAGGTCAGGCCAAAGGCTAAAACCACAGCCAGGGTACTGTACTCGATAACTAACACCAGTACAGTTCCGGCGGTTGTTCGCGCGGCCGATTGGCCCCGCCGGACGGCATCATCAATGAACAGGGCCACGCCGCCAGCCCCGCCGGTGGGGGCTACCACGTTAACAAAGAGAGACCCCAGAGTCACAGGGACTAAATCCCACACCCGACTTTTGATCTCTACGGTATTAAAGGCAGCCTTGTATAAGGCGGCATACATAACAAAATAAACCCCCTGCAACAGGGCCGCGGCCAATAGCCACTGTCCCTGGCCTTGCGCCAGCGTTTCAACCAGCTTTTGAATTTGGGCAAAACGCGAGATGACCAGCCACACAAAACCAATAATTAACACCCACAATATCCAGCGTCGTTTCATCAATTAACCTCGTAAATTTGGCTCACGGTCGGGAGCAAGTCATCGTAACGCTTCTTAGCCTGTTTGTAAAGATCAGGGTTTACTTTTGTGGATTTTTACTCAGGTTTTGTACTCATCAAGCTTTGGGGTAGCGATGCAAGCGAGTTGGAATCTGATGACTCATCCCGACTGGTAATCTCGGGTGTAGTTTCTCTTCCATCAACGGGGGCCGCAGGGCTCTTGGCCAACAAGGCAGCTTGTATTTCTTGCCACAGGGTTAACAGAACGACAGCCACCGGGATGGCAAAAAATATCCCCATAATCCCTTTGACTTTCACGCCAATCAGCAAAGCCACCAGTATTACGGCTGGATGGAGATGCATCGCGCGGCCATAAAATATGGGGGCCACAATGTGTCCCTGCACTTCAACCACAATTGCCCACAGCAGGATAACCCACACCGCCAACCAGGGAGTAACTGTTAGGGCGCTGAGAATAGCCAGTAATACAGCCACCACTCCCCCTACATAGGGGATGATTTCTAGCACTCCACCCACCAGGGCAATTGTCAACGCAAAGGGCACCCCCAGCCAGGTCAAACAAATTCCAAAAGTTAGGGCAAAGTAGAGGGCAATCGCTACCTGCGCCCAGATCCAACGGGTTAGACGGTGCCGTGTCCGGCTCATCAGTGTAGATACTTGGGGCTGATAGTGCATCGGTATGAAACTGTGCAACAGTTTCTGGCCCATTGTGGCATCGGTGGTCAGGAAAAAAGCGAGGATCAAGACCACAATCAGGTTGAGTATTGCATCGGTAACACCGGCGACCGTACTCAAAAAAGTTGGCCCTAACGTATATAGATATTGAATTAAACTTTGGCTGAGAGTACTGCCAGAAGGAATGAGATACCCTACCACAGGCGTGGCTGCCAGCCGAGATAAGGCGGTTTGCAGCAAATTTGGACCATTTGTCTGCAAGAGTGTTGTTTCAGTGTTGACAATGGGGACGAGCAAGGTTCCCAGAATGGCAAATAAACCAATCAGCCCCACATAAACCGCAAGTACGGTGGCACTCCGCGGAATACGTTGGCGAGCCAGACTATCGGCCAGTGGGCGAATAGCCAGGCTCAGTAGAAAAGCGCCAAAGAGAATCCAGACGATTTCCATAATCAGGCTGGCGTAAGTGACAATTAACCACCCTACCAAACCCAGCCCCAACAGGCCAAACCAGCCCTGCCAACTCAAATGCCACGATTGCTTCATTGAATACATCTTTTTGTCTCCCCAAGGGCACTCGGTCCGTACAGTAGGAACAGAAACATCGCACCGAAAATCCGCCACGAATCAACACAGATTCCTAAAAAACCCTCGTGTGAATTAGTCTCAATTCGTGGCGAAACGTCAAATCCCATCGGGCCTAATGCCTCCTTCACCCAGCCAGCCAAATATACCTGCGCTTTCAGGGCTATCTCCGCATGGGCATAGTGGGAAGCGCTTCAATGTCATGTTTATTGAGTTTCAGATACACGGCATCTTCTTCTATGTGGTCAATCTCTGAGACCGGAATCGTTACATCTTTTTGGCCCCACAAATGGCCTTCTCGAAGCACCAAGTGTGTGATGTGCTCATCTACTGGATTCACCAGGAACTCATCTACCCGACCCGCATGCCCGTCTGTGGCTTCCACCCGAGCCCCTCGATGTACAGCCAGTTCTCCTGATGGAATACGCTCGTGCTCTATGGGTACCATCTCAATCCTGGGTAGCGTGTAGGACCACACCATGTAGGGGTCGCCACCATATTCTGGAATCTCCGTTTTGACAAATTCAGTTTCGAGAAACGACTCCATCTCTGCCAATTCGTGTTTGGTGCAGCGTAACTGGATTCGGTGCGGTGTAGTTTCTAGCACCAAATCAATTGACACCAAACGTTCCGTGTGTAGAAATCTTTTTTCTTTAACGACCAGGTGGGTCACCTGCTCAGTTGTTGGGTTTAAAACAACGTGGGTTGAGACACCACAGTGGCCGTCACTGCAATATACATTAACATTAATAGGAATATCCATTGTTCTATCTCCTTGTTTTGATTGCTATTGGTAGTGTTCTAATTAGCGCTACCCGCAAGCAGTTTGATGAATCGTTGAACTATAGACACAAGTAAAAAAATTGATTGTTATCATTGCTGTTGTGACTCGCACCCCTAAGCCAAGGTTAAATCTCACTTGGGTGGTGTATCAGTCGTTGACTGGCCTGCCCCCCTTCTTCGTGGAAAATCTGGCCGGGACGCCAGGGAGTTCCCAAGGCTGGCAATACCCAGCGATCTAACCCCCACCAACCGGCCGTCTTCCAGGCCAATACCAGCCAGGTGGCGATGACAAAGAGGATAGGATTAGTGCTTACGGCCCCGGCCAGTAGGTAGTTTATATTCATAAAACTACCGAAGAAGGCTGCAAGCCCGGTGAAGAGACCTAAAATCAAGGCAATACCAACGAGAAACTCACCCCAACTGATTAGATAACTCCAGATGTGCGGATACGGTAGCACCAGGTGTTGCAAGAACTGTGCATACCAGGTCTGTACATCGGGATGCTCACCAGCTGTTTTGTTCAAGGCTCCATTCGCAAAACCGGTGATGGCCGCACCGGCTTTGCTGCCCATCCAGGCGGGGTTGTTCAGTTTACCCCAACCGGCGTGCAGCCACTCCCAGCCAACGTAAAGGCGTAGGATCAACCAGATCCAGGCCCAGCGCACGGTTCCAAATAGGGCTTGAGCAATGGGCGGGTCCTCTAACCGCTGAACAGACTTTGATAAATTCTTTGTACTAGAATTATTTACCGCTGACATTGTTTGTCTCCTTCGTAAATACCCTTAATCTGAAGTCTTTGAGCCACGGAATACGCACTACGAAATGTAGGTCGTATTGCGTGTTGCGTATGTTCATTCTTGGGGTCGTGCCGTAGGCTCATGATAACTCCTTCAAGTCAAATCAATTAATTTATTGTACAGCTCTATCCTAAATCCAATTGGGTCTATTTGTCCTTACAATTGACTAAAGCCTTGTTTAAGAAAACCTTAAAACCATTCTCAATAAGGTTAGGGCTTACGCAGTTGGGCTATAAAACCTTCCCGGAAGTTGGTTGTAAGCTTGATAATCTGGCATAATTCAGCAAAATCGCCTCCGATTCAACTTCCGGGAAGGTGAACTGCGTAACTTCTAAAGGTTTTATTCGATAGGCAAGCTGTTTAACCTTTGCAGACAGAGAAAAGAGCCACCCCACCAAATAGGCTGGCTCTCCTCAACATTGGGTCATAGTCAGGATACACCTGCATCACCCTGAATTCTTATCTCTGTCCGGCTCGTCCCCGCCAATAGCGGAGTGTAACCAGCTCCGGCCATCCTGGGCAATGAGTGTTTCGGCTATCTCCGGCCCCCAGGTGCCGGCTTGATAATTAGGAAAGTCTGTTGGCGTAACCATCTCCCATGCTTTCAAAATAGGGGTAATAACGGACCAAGCTGCTTCAACCTGATCGGCCCGCATAAAGAGGGTGGCATCCTCTTGCATAACGTCTAATAGCAAGGTTTCATAGGCTTCGGGGGGGGCAACTTTGAAGGCAGTCCGATAGCAAAAACGCATTTCTACCGGGCTTAGGTGCATATTTGGCCCCGGCTCCTTGGCTTGGAAGCGGAGCAAAATACTCTCTTTAGGTTGGATGCGGATCACCAGCCGGTTGGGCTGCCAGGCCATGGTCGCTGCGGCCGGAAATGACTGGTGCGGGACAGGTCGAAATTGAATAAAAACCTCCGAACTGCGGGTCGGTAGGCGTTTGCCGGTACGCATATAAAAAGGCACATCTTGCCAGCGCCAGTTGTCCACAAAAAACTTAACGGCAGCAAACGTTTCGGCAGCAGAATCAGGAGTGACGCCAGGCTCCTTCTGATAAGATTGGACGCGCTCTCCCTGGACCCAGCCAGCACCATACTGTCCTCGCACCGCAAACTGATGAATCTGCTCTGGTGGAATAGGCCGGATGGCACGCAATACATCTACTTTTTTGCTCCGAATCTCGTTGGCGTCGAACGAGACCGGGGCCTCCATAGCAACCAGCGATAGAATTTGCAATAGGTGGTTTTGAATCATGTCTCGCAATGCTCCGGTATGATCGTAGTAGTCACCACGATGTTCCACGCCCACTTGCTCCGCCACGGTAATTTGCACGTGATCAATGTAGCGCCGGTCCCAGATCGGTTCAAAGAGGGCATTGGCGAAACGGAACGCCAGGATGTTCTGCACCGTATCCTTACCCAGATAATGATCAATCCGATATACTTGCGATTCTGCAAACACATCGGTAATCATCCGGTTCAAGGCCCGCGCTGATTCGAGATCATGTCCAAAAGGTTTTTCAACCACGATACGAGCCTGCTGGCGGTCACGAGCGAGCTTGGCTTGGCCTAACCGGTTGACAATGGTTTCGACCAGAGAGGGAGGTGTAGCCAGATAAAAGACACGGTTGGCTTTGGTATCCCATCCCTTTTCTTGAGTTCCTAGTTGATCGGACAATGTTTTGTAAGCGTCAGCATCGTCAAAATCAACCGAAATAAATGAGAGATAGTCGGCAAAGGTGTGCCACTGGTCGGTGTCGGCTTTGCCACGACGGGAAAACCAGTCAATACCTTCGTGAAGGTGTTGCGAAATTCCTCTTCACTTATCTCCTTGCGATCAAGGCCGATGAGGGCAAAGCGATGAGGCAGTAAGTCGTCCAGAAATAAGTTATACAGGGCTGGCACCAGCTTTCGCCAGGTTAGATCGCCACCAGCACCAAAGATAACCAAAATTGTGGGGGGAGTTTCAACGTGGTTTTTCATTTGTTATCAGACCTTAACCTTTTCTTGCTCGTGGTCCCATTGGGTATGGAACACGCCCCGTTCATCAACACGCTCGTAGGTGTGTGCACCAAAATAATCTCGCTGAGCTTGAATAAGATTGGCCGGTAGCCAGGCGCTGCGAAAGGCGTCAAGATAGGCCAGCGAAGCCATCAGCCCCGGCGTGGGCAAGCCCAGATCGGTGGCGTAATGCACCAAGGTCCGCAAATCCTCTTGTCGGTCCATCACTGCCTGGGCCATTTTGGGTGCAAACAGCAGGTTGGGTAGGTCTGGTTGCTCCAAATAGGCAGAGCGAATATCATCCAGCAGCGCAGCCTGGATGATGCAACCGCCCCGCCAGATGCGGGCCACATCGGCTAGAGGCAAGTGATATTCATAGGCTGCGGAGGCTCGCTGAAGCAAAGCCATCCCTTGGGCAAAGGTGATGACCATACCGGCATAGAGAACTTGGCGGAGACGGCTCACAAAAAGCTCGCGATCCCCCACGAAATGATGAGGTGGACCCTCAAAGAGCTGGGCGGCGGTTTCCCGCTGCGCTTTGACCATAGACAAATCTCGCATGGCAACCGCCAGGTCGATGGTCGGTGTTGGCTGCTTCAGTTCCATTGCATTTTGGGATGTCCACATACCCGTTCCTTTTTG
>Ga0210124_1000149_pt1 | contig 40494 bp, 22 predicted proteins | sample Muzzi_PWC_D2_FD_185554 | JGI IMG/M metagenome (GOLD analysis project Ga0210124, IMG submission 185554) | Wetland microbial communities from San Francisco Bay, California, USA, that impact long-term carbon sequestration - Muzzi_PWC_D2 (SPAdes) | ecosystem: Environmental > Aquatic > Marine >...
AAACTGCCCCGTAAAAGTGTTTAATCCCCCGCCGCTACTGGCGCTGCTATTACTTTGAAACAGACTATTGGTGACGGTCAATGCCTGGAATGAATCAAGACCGCCGCCGGTGCCGGTGATGGCGGTGTTGTTGATGAACTGGACATTATCAATGGTGGCGATATCAAAGACGTCCAAACCGCCGCCGTTGTCTGCCTGGTTATTTTGGAAGAGGACGTTGCGTATATCGGCGGGGCCACTTGTCTGCACGCCGCCGCCAGCAAAACCAGAGACATTGCCTATGAACTGTGTGCCATCCACCGTGAGATCGCCTGCTGCCCGGATACCGCCGCCGGCGCTAGCTATCGCTGTATTATTTTGGAAGATACCACCATTAAGAACAGACGTACCAAAGATATGGACACCACCCCCTATAGCTGCGGCCTGGTTGTTGATAAAGTTAGTACCATTCAGTGTCAAAGTGCCAATGTTGTACAGACCGCCGCCGCCTTCACTGAAGACAGAGAGAGGGTTTTGAGAGATATTGGCCTCGAAATGACTATTGGTGACAACAACCATATTTGCTCCACTACCGCAACCACCGATTCCTTCTCGTGGGCCAACGTAGACGCCGCCACCATTTTCTTGGGTGGTATTGCCAGTTACCAAGATGTTGGTTAAGGTAACGTTGCCACAGGCGTGAAGACCGCCACCGTCTGCTAAGGCACTATTCCCAAGGAAGCTGCCACCACTCACTGTAAGGTTACTGCCATAAACAAAGGCGCCACCTCCTTCGCTTTGAGAGGTGTTGGAGAAAAAATTAGTGTCAGTCAAGCTGCTACCCGCCCCACCGGAGTCTATCAACAGGCCACCGCCGTCCTCACCGCTGCTATTGCGCTCAAAGGTGGCATTGCTGATGCCAATGTTGTTGATAGAGTAAAGGCCGCCCCCATCCAGGGCGGCACTGTTACTGATGAATTGTGTACCATCAACAGTAGCATCGTTAGTGAAGGAGAAGTTGCTATGGTCCAGGCCGCCCCCATCCCCGGCTAAGGCACGATTATTCTCAAAACGGCCATTCACGACCGTCATCTGCGTTACATTACCCGTCGATACACCGCCACCACTGCCACCGGCTGTGTTGTTGATGAAGTTGGTGTTTACCAAAGAGAGAGAGGGGTTGTTAAATGAAGCTGTCATGTACATCCCACCCCCATCACAATTTGCAGCTGTGCAACTATTCCCCTCAAAATGACTGTCAATGATTTGCGAATCCTGATCGAACAGGGATACAGCCGGGGCTTCGCAGATTCCGCCACCGCACTGCGCGGTGTTGCTGAGAAAGGTGGTATTACTGATGAGGACGGGAGCATCAACAGCAAAAGTGGCTCCGGCCATTAATGCCCCACCTACATTGTCGGTGGTTGTATTTTGCTGGAACAGGCTGTTGGTGACAGTGATAGGAGTATTTGGTGCATTCAACCCGCCACCGCTGAGGATGGCCGAATTGTTGCGAAGGATGACTCGGTCCAGCAGCAGTCCGCCTGTTTCGTTTGCGTATAGGCCGCCGCCCTCATAGGCGTCGTTATTTTCGATAATAACATTTTGGATGGATGGTTGGGCATTGTTGGTGAGCAGGATTCCGCCGCCGCAGTTGGTTGTGTCGCCGCTGAAACAAACGTTACCCCCGCTGACATCTCCACCACTGAAAGTAAGGCCAGAGATAACAACGGTATTATCAATAGCTGCTCCGGTCACCGTCAATACGCGCTGTCCAGAGATAGCCTGGATGATGGTCGTGGCGCTGCTGACCCCGGTCAGGCTGATAGGCTGGCTCAACGTCACGCTCTCATTATATGTTCCGACAGAGACTATTACGGTGTCGCCAGGTATGGCCTCGTTTACTGCAAACTGCACTGTGGCACACGGTGAGGCCACACTGCCACAGCCGGGTACATCGCTGCCGGTAAGAGACACGCGGACAAGACCGGTTCCGGCTTGCTGTGGAGGAATGTAGCGAAGCGTATCAACCGATTGTGAGGAGGGAAAGGGGCGGGCATAAGCCACGGGTTTAAGTGTTCCTAGAAAGGTTACAGTTAGACCTATACCTAACAATAAAGCGATAAATAACCTATTCAACTTCCCCTCCTAAAACGGTAATGGCTAGTAGCAGATTGATTTGGCAGTTGATTTTGCCTAATATGGAGCTTATCGTAAGGGAGTAATGTTACCGTCTTATTACCAAAAGCGGTCATTAAAAATAAATTATTGAATCGTCGCTTATCGGCTGCGGAACTGCACTTTGTATAATATAGTTAATTTGGGTTGAGGGCAACTTTTTGCCACCCCAGGTATCCTGACGCTTGATGGCAAAGGGTAGCCTGCGATAGTGGAGTTAATGCTGTAAGAATAGGCAGCAAAATAATTATTGTTCGCAGCAATAGGTTATGCTATAATGACCGCTTGAGGCAGATTTGTTAACGGATATATTGGGCACACGAGCATGCCTCAAATTAGTTTTATTTTTGGAGAGGATAAATTATTATGGGAAACTTTATTAGAGGGATGATTACAAACACCGGCGTTGTCGGCGAGGTGCTTCAGTTTTTGTGGGCGCGTAAATTATGGTGGCTCATCCCGATGGTAACGGTATTGTTGCTTTTTGGCCTTTTGCTGATTTTTGCATCATCTTCTGGGGTAGCGCCGTTTATTTATACCCTATTCTAAACTGTAGTTATCTCAAGTTGCCTGTAGTACAATCGAATCAGGGGGTAGGGGAAGAAGATTCTTCCTTTACTCCCTGGTGTCTTTGCGCTCAAATTTGGACGGTAGTATCGCTGTCATCTACTCACTAGCTTCAGATACAGTTAAATCATCAAATTCGACATACATTTCGCTGTCTGCATTAAAAAGCCCCACGACCAAGCCAATCGAACCCTCTTGGAGGGTATCATCCTCTATGGTGGCGACCTCTTCATCATTAATATAAAAGCTGAGTGAGGGTCCAACCGCCTTGACCATTAGCTGGTTAGGGCCTTCTGGATTTATAGCCGAAGATTCCGTGTATTCTACCAAGTCCTTCCAATCACCTCCGGTCGATAAGCCAACATCAAACCCATCGCTGTCTAGCTCAAACTGATAGTAATTATCTTCGGAGTCACTACGGAAGAAGATACCATAAGTAAAATCGCCGTTATGCTCTAGATATACGGCATCCACCGTATACACAAAATCATCAAAATACTGATCTAATGGTTCAACCACGCCAAAATTACCATCCTCTGTGTCAGAATTTATGTACAAACGATAAATCCCATCGTTGATTCCGGCCTCAAAATAGCCCAAGTCGTCTTGATCTTCGCCGGTATACCAGCCGTTTTCATCGGAGCTAAAATCATCCTCGAATAGAATGCCTTGATCTAACCCATCAAGGTTTATATCGCCGTTTTCATTGCTATTAGTGTTACTTGAGGGAAGGCTCGTCTCTGCAACATCCGCTTCATTAGATGAATTCAAAAAGCCAAATGCTACTGCTCCCCCAACACCTAGCAGGCACAACAAAACAATCGCAATGATGCCCCCGATAAGCAGGGGACTCATAGATTTGCTTGCTGCGGGCTTTTGACTTGCCTGTTGAAGCTGTGTGGCTTCTATCGTTTCGGCCTTGATGGTTGGGGGATCGGAAACAACCATTGTACCCTCAATTTCTCTGAGAGCGTTTTGTAAGCTTCGCTCCATTTGACCGGCGGTCTCAAAGCGTTGGTTGGGGTCTTTCGCCATCGCCTTTAAGACGATGCGCTCGAATGATTCCGGGATATCAGGTTTTATGCTGCGAGGTGGCGGTAGAGGGTCGTTTATGTGTTTCAGAACAATGGCAAAGGGTGTTTCGGCCTGATAAGGGGGTTTGCCGGTGAGTAGCTCATATAAAACGACGCCCAAAGAGTAAATGTCGCTACGCCCATCAATATTTTGACCCTGGGCCTGTTCGGGGGACATATAGGCGGGTGTTCCCAAAATGCTTCCGGCTGCGGTAAGCTGGGTTGAGGAGGAGCCTTCCATCATTTTGGCGATGCCAAAATCTGTTAGCAAGACCTCGCCGTGCTGGTCAATTAAAATGTTACTGGGCTTGATGTCTCGATGGATGACGCCTTGCTGGTGGGCATAATCCAAGGCTCTGGCTACGTTTCCGACAATCTGTACTATTCGGTCATAAGCGATGGGTTTGCCCATGATATTGCTCAAGGTTCCCCCCTGTACATAACGCATGACCATATAATTGAGTTTGCCCTCCGTGCCAAAATCATGCACGGGCAAGATATGGGGATGTTCTAAAGCAGCGATGGCTTTGGCCTCATGAGCGAAGCGCTTGACAAAATTTTCATCTTCGGCCAGTTGACTGGGTAAAATTTTGATAGCGACGTATCTGTCAATAGAGGGTTGAAATGCCTTAAAAATAGTAGCCATGCCCCCTACGCCAATCTGCTCAATAATTTGATACTGACCGATAGTTTTTCCAATCAATTCCGACATAATAGCCTCGTTTAATTTAGGAACACTAAGTTAGAACTTGATATGCCCCATTTGGATAAAATTAGCATACCACAAAATAGGATGATTGACTACAGTTATAAAGGGCTATCAATAAAAATGCTATGCTCAGTGGCATAGCATTAAAAATAGGTTATTTAGAACTATAATTAGTGAGCGATTAGCCCAAGCCTTGATCAGAAGGGATAAACGCCATATTTTTCATTGGCTGCACTCTGGTCAGCAGCCCATTCTTTCAAATAAGCCTCAGCTTGCGATTTTGCCAGGTTCTCCGCCTCATCTTTGCTGGATGCTTTGACGGTCATCTCCCATTCGTCCCCATTCCATTCAAAGAAGGCCTGGGCAATATATTCTCCGGCCACTTCCTTGTCGTTGACATAGATTTCAGAAAGTGTCATAGCTTTAAGCCCTCCCCAGCTTAAGCGATTCTTCCGCCAAAATTTTCAGGCGAAATTGTACCATAAGTTGGCAAAGGGGGCAAAGGATTTTGATGAAACAATCTGCCTCAAGCCTCTTGTAAATACAAAGGTGTGGGGGTAGGTGGTAAATTGTGGCGCATGATCGAAAGTCGTAACAACGGCCAAATCAGAGAGGTCAGCAAAGCTATAATTAGCAATAACAAAATAAGAAGGGTTAAAAAACTGGGTCTATCGCTTTCCGATGTCTCGTCTAGTATATCAGAAGGCTCGTCGATTGATTGGGTCATGGCATGGCTTCTTTTTGAGATTGAGTAATTAATTGAAAAACACCAAGTATCTAAATGAATCATGTCTTACGCAATCATGTCATTTTGAGCGACGAAGGAGCGAAAAATCCCTGAGACATACGTTTGCAACCAGATTCTGTAGGGATTCTTCATTATAATGCCCTTTGGGTACTCCGCTCTGCTTCATTCAGACAGGACTTACGCAACCATGTCATTTTGAGCGACGAAGGAGCGAAAAATCCCTGAGACATACGTTTGCAAACAGATTCTGTAGGGATTCTTCACTCTGCTCTGCTTCGTTCAGAATGACATGCGTAAGTCCTGTCAGAATGACATGCGTAAGTCCTGTGAATATAGTCGTTATGCTAAATAAATTACATGGGATTCAGTATAACATAGCTATTTTGCCTTGCCAATCAGTTCAGGGCCAGTCACACACTTGTCTTCACTGCGAACGTGGGGTAAAATTGCAGTATAAGTCAGCTAATTGGCTTTTGTTGTTGCGTCCGATGTCGTTTGTGGTATACTTTATTGAGTCTTCAGTCAACTGAACATAATCCCCACGGCCTGTGGTCAAGTTGAAGGGCAATCCACTGTGTTTAATATAAAAGGATACAATCCTCAATGCAGCACTTTCTGAGCATAGCCGATTTCTCTGCTGAAGAGCTATGGAAAATTCTTTATAAAGCTAAAGAACTCAAAGACCAATTAAAATCAACCGGGTATAATCAACCTATCTTAAAGGGTAAAATATTGGGTATGCTTTTCCAAAAGCCATCGCTGCGTACCCGCGTTTCTTTTGAGGTGGGGATGTTACAATTGGGCGGTGAAGCGATCTATATTTCGCCCAATGAAGTTGGCCTGGGAACTCGCGAGTCTGTGCCTGATGTGGCCCGGGTATTGTCTGGATATGTTGATGGGATTATGGCGCGGGTTTTTTCGCATGACCATATATTACAATTGGCCCAATATAGCCGGGTGCCGATCATTAATGGCTTAAGTGATTATAATCATCCCTGCCAGGCTTTGACCGATATATTCACTATATGGGAGCATTACGGCAAAGTTGAAGGACTGAAGCTGGCCTATGTGGGTGATGGCAACAATATGGCAACCTCGTTGGTTACGATTCTAACCAAGATGGGGGGGCACTTTAGTATTGCTGCACCCAATGGATATCAACTTCCCCCAAAAATTTTGGCCGAAGCTCAAGATGCTGCCGAAGAAACGGAAGCCATGATTACAGTGACAAATGATCCTGCTGAAGCCGTGACCGATGCCGATATTATCTATACTGACGTCTGGACGAGTATGGGGCAAGAGGTAGAGACGGCGGAACGGATGAAGGTTTTTCCTCCTTATCAAGTCAATAGTAATTTGTTGGCTCAGGCAAAACCCACCACTACAATTATGCACTGTTTACCGGCTCATCGAGGCGATGAGATTACGGATGATGTGGCCGATGGAGCGCAGTCGCTTTTATTTCAACAAGCCGAAAATAGACTGCATGCTCAAAAGGGGGTATTGGCGCTGCTATTAGCAGACGGAGTTTAATGAATCGAGGATGGTAAACTGATAATTTACCATTTGGCTTAGAAGTTGCACAGTTTACATTCCTGGAAGCTGACCCGGAGGGGATTTTGCTGAATCCGGTCAGAATATTGGGCTAAACATCAACTTTCGAGAAGGTTTTATGGTCTAACTACGTAACTTCTATGAAGTATTTTTAAATTCTTTAGTTAAGGTGAGGCATCAAGGTGGCTGGTGATCAAAATAAATTTCAAACAGCAATGACACACGCGGAACGCTTTAGCCAAGAGGGTAAATGGCCTGAAGCCATGAAAGCTTATAGATTTGCCTTGGCTGAATTCCCTAATAATATGGCGGCAATTCTTGGTTTTGGGAAGGCTCTCCTATCCAGCGGACAGGTAGATGTGGCTCAAAAGGCATTCCAACAGGCTTTAAAAGTTAATCCTTCAAACCTTGAGGCGCTTGGTCACATGGCCGATGTACAGGAGCGGATTGGACAATTGGATGCTGCCGCCGAGACGTATTTGAGAATTGGTAATGTTTATGCCTCTCGAAGTGACCTTGATAGCGCCATCGACTCTTGGACGCGAGCGACCAGATTGACTTCTGGACATGTAGATGCCCAAAGAAAGTTGGCCGATGCTTTAAACCAACAAGGCAAAATTCGACCGGCTGCTCGTGAGTATCTGGCGCTGGCGGCAACCTACCAGCGTGGACAGGATTTAGACCAGGCTTTAGAGCAAATTGAGCTTGCTCAAAGTTTGCTTCCCGATGATCCCGGCGTAGTAGCGGCATTTGAAGCCTTACAAGCTGGAAGTCTCATTCAGGCTAATAAGATTAGTGATACACCACCCCCAAAAGAAGTGGTTTCTGATCTTGCCCAAGATAATTTTGGGGATGATAACCTTTTGGATTTAGACGATCTGTTTAACACAGGGGAAGAGTTTGAATCCAAAGGTAGGCCTGTTGGGTTGGTTGAAGGCACACAACAAACTGCTATGGAGGAACTGGCAAACGTTATTTTTGAAGATAGCGATAATCCAGGTTCGATGTTGATTATGCAAGCCCTAGACCTGCAAAGCAATGAGGAGTTGACTGAGGCCATCAATATCTATCAACAGGCTATTCAGATGGGTTCTAGTCAACCGGCGATATACTTTAATTTAGGGATTTTATATCGGCAGCAGGGGCAACTGGGTGAAGCCACCGAAATGTTACAGGTATCGGCACAACATCAAAAATATAGTATGGGGTCTCACTTTGCCTTAGGCGAAACCTATTACGATGCGAACAATCATGATTTAGCTGTAAAGCATTTTGTAGAAGCTTTGAAAGAAGTTGATTTGGGTACAGTGAGTGGTCAAAGGTCATACCAGTTGGCTCAAACTTATGAGAACTTGGCCGAGAACTTTCTAACTCAAGCAGACACTGAAAAAACGAGCGGGTTTGTTAGCGCCTTGCGAGGTTTCTTTTCAAGCCCTCACTGGGAGCGGGAAGCTTATGAAGCTCGCCAACGGATGAATAGTGTTTCTGAACAAGGAAGCACGATGAGCCTGGCAGAGTTTCTGGAAACTCCGGAGACCGAGGTGATGATTACCACGCTCGCCCTGACCAACGAGTATATGCGGGCTAACTTGCTCATGACAGCGTCGGAGGAGTGCTTACGGGCTATTCAAAATGTGCCTTCGTTTCTACCTTTGCATATTCGGTTAGCCGATATTTTGCTCAAACAAGACCACGTTGATCAGGCAGTTAAAAAATACCTTATGGTTTCCAGGGTCTATGAAATGCGTAACCAGCCGGAGCAGGCCGTAAATCTTTTCCACACGGTCTTAAAGCTGGCTCCAATGGATGTTACGGTTCGCTCAAAGTTGATAGACCTCTATACCTCTCAAGGGAATACTTCACAGGCTTTGGAGCAATATCTTGTCTTGGCCGACTCTTATTATCAGCTAGCGCAAGTGGATAGAGCACTGGAAAAATATAATGAGGCCCTAAGGCTTGCCGATAGTGTTGGAGATGGTCATACCTGGAAGGCTCAAGCCCTAAAACGGATGGCCGATATTTACAATCAACGCTTCGATTGGGCGGGGGCAACATCGGCCTATGAAAGATTACTTGAATCTAACCCGCAAGACCCAACCACTATTCGTCATTTGGTTGAGTTATATTATAAACAGAATAAAATTAGCGAAGCCGCCACCGCCTTGGATACGGTTCTTACCATTTACCAAAAGCAAAGCCCACAAACAGCTCTAGAATTTCTAAAAGAACTTTCTTCAACTTACCCAGATGATATGTCTTTGCGCCAACGGCTGGCTGTGGCTTATACTCAAAATAATATGAATCGTGAAGCTATTGCCGAATATGATGCCCTTGGCGAAATGCAGATGGAAAATGGCCTGAGAGACCAAGCTGTGCAGACTATTCAAGCCATCATAAATCTAGGGCCAGATGATGTTGAAGGCTATCAGCGTCTTTTGGGGCAAATTAGTGGGGGCGCGCTATGATTGACAGAACTTTTTGAAATTATCCTGCGAGCAGACATAATATCGTTTTCGGTTGATGGCTGTCGTTGCAGTTAAGGTGATGGAACGCAGTGTCTGATTTAATTTTTATCTTGTCTCGCCTGGATTTTGGCAGCATCATTGATATACTTCTGGTGACTTTGGTATTTTATGGCATTTTGAGGCTCATTCAGGGTACACAGGCCGTTCAATTATTAAGGGGTATTCTCATTCTGTCGGTCCTGGCTACGATAGCGGCCAGTACCCTGAACACGTTTATGGCCTTACGATGGCTAATTGACAAAACCCTACCGGCCCTGTTAGTGGCTATCCCCGTAATTTTTCAACCGGAACTTAGACGAGCCTTAGATCGTCTGGGGCGTACAGCCAGAATATTATCTTCACCACGTCATACGAGTGAAATAGAGGAAGCCATTGAGGCTATTACCAGAGCTTCAATCGCCCTATCTCAAATATACCATGGGGCACTCATTGTTTTTGAACGCGACTCTGGGCTTGAAGATCACATTGAAACCGGGGTTCGGTTGGATGCAATTGTCACCCCCGAGTTATTATTAACCATCTTTTTTCCCGGTACGCTTTTACATGATGGGGGCGTAATTATTCGAGGTAATAAAATTGTTGCGGCTGCGACCGTACTCCCTTTAAGTGCAGATAGAACGGCAGAAAAACGGCTGTTAGGTACGCGCCATCGCGCTGGTGTGGGTATTACAGAAGTTTCCGATGCCATTGCTGTCATTGTTTCTGAAGAGACGGGTTTAATCTCGGTAGCTAATAACGGTCAGCTATTTCATGGGTTGGATAAAAAACGCCTTGAACAGCTTTTAAGAGCTTTCTTTAGAAGTCAACTTAATGGCGCTATTATCCCAAAGCGTTTTCGGCTGGGTCAAAATATATTAAAACGTCTAGGGTTTATCAAATCAAGTAGTCCGGTTATCCACCAGGCTCAATCTCAATCTGAAAATTAGGGAATCTCACCCCCGTGCGATTCTTATTGAAGAACCTCAGTAGTATCCTCATATCCTTTACGTTGGCCATATTGGTTTGGATTGCTGCCGTTAGAGAACAAAACCCACCGCATGAAGATGATTACGATCAAAGCATTCCGATTGAGGTGATTGCTCCGGCTAATAATCTTGTCAATACTACCACCCTGCCTGAAACAGTCCGCTTACGAATAGTGGCTCCGGAAAGTAGCTGGGCGACCTTAACCCCATCGAAGTTTAGGGCCTCAATTGACCTTTCCCAGCTAGGAGAAGGATTGAATGATGTTCCTATTCACGTCAATGTTTCTGATCGCCAGATAGAAATACTAGAGCAGAATCCGAGTGAAGCAACTGTTAACTTGGAGGCAATGCAAGTTATTACGTTGCCGGTTCAAGTTGAGATATTAGATACCCCACCCCTTGGCTATATTAACCGAGCGCCAACAGTGGAGCCTGGCATAGTACAAATAAGTGGCCCTGCCTCACTTGTAAGCCAGGCAGATGAGGCAGTAAGCGAAGTTTTTATTCGTAACTCTAAAGAGACTTTGCAAGGTTCGCGTGATGTCATCATACACAATCGAGCAAAACAGGCAATCAAAGGTTTGACGGTAAATCCGGCCAAAGTCGAGGTTACATTACCTATTGAACAGCGGTTTGGCTATAAAGATGTAACGGTTAGTGTAAGAGTGCAAGGTGGGGTTGCTCCTGGTTATCGGGTTAGTAACATTTCAGCTAATCCCCCAACCCTTACCTTGGTTGGCAATCCAAACTCGCTGAATGAAATCCCTGGGTTTATCGAAACCAGCCCCATTAACTTAGATCAGGCTACTGAAAATATTGTAAGAAATGTTTCTGTAAATCTACCTGATGGCGTAACAACGGTTTTATCAGAGCAAGGAGGTGATGGGCCGGGGGGCGTTCAAGTTACTGTGGAGGTTACACCCCTGGAAGATAGTATAACAATGCAACGGCCCATCACTCAGCAGGGGATAGATCCTAATTTTTGGTGGCGAGCCTCCCCAAATCGGGCAGATGTGTTTTTATCAGGGCCAGCCCCCCAATTGCAGGCCCTTCGCGTGAGTGATATTGAGGTGATTGTTGATCTGTTTGGCCTTGAACCGGGTGTTCATAAATTAGAACCCACCGTCTTTCTTCCAGAGGGCTTGCAAATAGATTCGATTCAACCCGAAATGATTGAAATAACCATTGGTAGAATAATACAGCGCCCCGTTACGCAGTTGGAACTCAACCCAAGTTATTCGTGGGCTGCTACGCCAAACCGGGTAAATGTGAATATATCTGGACCGAATAGTAGCTTACAAGCATTGAGGTCTAACGAGGTGAAAGTTATTGTAGATTTAGATGGCCTTGGCCCTGGTTCATACAAGGTAAGACCGGTTGTGACTTTACCGTTTGGTATTGATGTTGATTCTATCTCACCTGAGGCTGTTGATGTTTTGATCGAATTAAATGCTTCTTCAACTATTACCGCTACCGATACTATATCTGCTACCGCACCCTCTTTGGGTACAGAGACAACCATACCATAGGTATTTATAAATTGTAAATATGGTTGTGCGGATAATTAACGTTTGATCTCAAAACATCATTGATAGCGCCACTTAATTAGACAATAGGGTAACCAAATAACAATGCAAGGCAGAAAAAACAAACGCCGGGGAAAGCCAGTTGTAGCTTTGGTAGGGCGTCCTAATGTAGGAAAATCGACCCTTTTTAACCGGCTGGTGGGTCAACGTAAGGCAATTATTGAAGATTTAGCCGGGACTACCCGTGACCGCCTCTATGGTGATGCCGATTGGGGGGGACGAGATTTTATTGTGGTCGATACGGGAGGGCTTGAGTTTGGTTTGCCTTCTCCGATGCCTTCTGACAATATCACAGATAGCGAAGCTGTCTCATCTGCCGGATTCAAGGTGGGTGTAGCTAGTCGTCTCTTTCTCAAAGAGATGCGACAGCAGGCGGAAATTGCGATAGCTGAAGCTGAAGTGATTGTTTTTTTAGTCGATGTTGAAGCTGGCCTGACTGGCACTGATGAAGATATTGCCAATTTACTCCGCCGCACCGATAAGCCGGTATTATTAGCCGCTAATAAGGCCGATAACCAAAAACGTCGTCTGGATGCCGTAGAGTTCTTTGCCTTAGGGCTTGGTGATCCCATCCCTGTTTCTGCTTTGCATGGCACCGGCACCGGCGATTTGCTCGACGCGATTGTCGAGTCCTTTCCAATGAGCCTTGAAGAAGAAATAGAAGATGATGAGGCCATTAGAATTGCTATTTTAGGGCGACCAAATGTCGGCAAGTCGTCTCTGCTGAACAAGTTGCTGGGTAAGGAGCGGGTAATTGTTTCCGATGTGCCCGGTACAACGCGAGATGCAATTGATACCACAATCAACTACGAAGGTCTAGAATTAATTCTAATCGACACCGCCGGGATACGACGGCGCGGCAAAATTGAACCAGGTGTTGAGAAATACAGCTTTTTGCGCTCAATCAAGGCTGTCAGCCGGGCCGATGTTTGCCTATTGCTGATTGACGCCAACCAGATGGTCACGGCTCAAGATGCTCATATTGCCGGTTACATCTTGGAAGAGGGCAAGAGTGTTGTGGTACTGGTCAATAAGTGGGATACCATCGAAAAGGACACTTACACCATCAACGAATTTACTAAGATGGTTCGGGCCGAACTACAGTTTTTGGATTATGTGCCGGTGCTTTTCATCTCGGCCAAAACCGGCCAGCGTGTGAATAAGGTATTGTCAATAGCTTTGCAGGTACAGGAAGAGCGTCTGCGTCGCATTCCAACCGGCCAGTTGAACCGCCTGGTGCATGAAGCAGTGGCTAAAAGCCCGCCCAAAGGCGGCCAACGTCATCGCTTGAAGTTTTTATACACCACCCAGGCCCGAATCAACCCCCCAACGTTTGTCTTTTTTGTGAATGATGCCGAGTTGGTGCATTTTTCTTACCAACGTTACCTTGAAAACCAACTCCGTGAGCGATATGGGTTTTTGGGGACCCCTTTGCAGTTGGTGTTTAGGAGCAGGAAAGAGAAAAAATGACCCGTTCTAATCACGTTGCTTTTGGGTAAACGACAACCCGTTTATGATGGCTTACCCTGATAATGAATGGGGAACACACGAACATGACGATAAGAAACTATTCGAGTTTTCCCTATCTCGATAGTTCACCTGGTGTCACTATCTTCAAAATGGCTGTTCAATTCAGGGGGATAAGGCGCAGAAATATGTCGTTTCCACCAGTTGGGCGAGCGTGGTTTGGAAAAATATTTTCCTACTACATAAAGAATGATCACACCAAAAGTTACGAAAGCCCATAACCCTAAACAAAGCCAAAGCCATTGCATATACTTTATTCCCTAATAAGCTACAACTCTTTCCTGTATATCATAAGTAAATCGAGTTTCGGTGGTAGCCTTGTCACTAAATAAGGGTCAACCGATAGACCGTGTTGTTATTCCTTAATTCTATCATCAAGAGGTTATCAAAGGTGAGTGATGAAATAAGGATAAAAGAATGAGAATCGGATGATTTTTTTCAGGGGTGTTCTCATCTTCCAGGGTGATGAAATTGAGATTGTTTATGAACAAACCAGGCCGGTTGGTGGGTAATAATCTTACTATAAATTGGACAGTCCAGTTCATGCGCCCCCGGCAGATAGCCCGTACTGAGGAGAAACTCATTAGTGATTTCACCCCCGGTAAATGTAAAGGTCTTTTTGAATAGCTTTACCCATTCATCCTTTGTCCGTGGCGTGTGGTGGTCAAGCCAGTTTTTGAAAGTACCATAGTTGGCTTGAATCTCAAGGAGACGTTGGGCGTTGACGATGGCGGCATTGACCTTAAGCCGGTTGCGAATGATGCCAGCATCGTTTAGTAACCGTTCTCTATCACGATCATTGAACTGGGCAACTCTTTCGATATCAAACTGACTATATGCTTGGCGAAAGCTCTCTTGTTTTTTCAAAATAAGTGTCCACGATAACCCTGCTTGGTTGATTTCTAGGATTAACCGCCCAAATAACTCATTATCATCGGCAATTGGGAATCCATATTCAGAGTCATGATAAATTCGATTCACATCTGATACATCTAAATGTTTCACCGCTTCACAATAAGATTGAGGTTTTTCCATTAGGGGAACGCCTTGAAATAGTAATTGATAATGTTTTGTTATTCCAGTATAACATGCTCATCAATAGATAAAAAAGCCAGCCAGTGAAGCTGCTCAAGGTCATTACAAAGTCCAAGTTAGAGGTTGGAGTCGAGCTTTTAGCCTCAGAATCGCCGGTCGCAGATCTCGACTCCAACACAGGTAAGCACAACTACAATCTACATTTGCTATCTTCTAAAACCTGTTATATTTTCATGCTCAAAGGCCAACCAAGCTCGACTTTGTACATTTTGAGAAGTTAGCATCCTCAGATGCGGCTTAGGCTACCAAATACGGCATCTGAGGATGCCTCGCTCCTCAACATATTGTGTATGTACAAAGTCGAGCCAAGTATCTATCCGTAAATTCGTGGAGTGTGGAATTTTTTCTGCCCATAAAAAGGCAGACTGAAGTCTGCACTTCTACCTACGGCGGACAGGTTCTAAGTCATTATCAAGGATGAATCTTGCTTCCCTCTAAACGTATTGTCTTAGCTCGGCATGCAACACCCGAAGGAGAGCTTCAGTTGCAGCAACTCCCCCTGCCAGATGGCTCGATAGCGTTTGAGATTATCTCCAATGGGGTATTCTTGATGGCGAGTTATAACCAAATCAGCGAAAGGGCACTGGCCCGCTGTGTACTTGAAACTATCCCTGCTGCTCCTGATACTGGTCAGCGAGTATTGGTCGGTGGTTTAGGGATGGGCTTTAGCCTCCAGGAAACGCTCAATTACAAAGTAGCCGCTGTTGATGTAGTTGAAATAAATCCCCATATTGTTGACTGGAATCGAACTTATTTTGCTCCCTTAAATGGAGATGCTCTGGGCGATCCACGTATCCAGCTTATTCAGGATGATCTGTACACCCTTCTCTGGGCCTCGCCTGCTACTACATATGATGCAATTTTGCTAGACGTCGACAATGGGCCATCCTGGTTGGTTGATAAGAGGAACGTGCGACTTTACACGTTTGAGGCGCTCAAACGCTGGTTGGCAATATTAATACCAGGAGGGAGTTTTGCCGTATGGTCAGCCCAACGCGAAGCAGAATTTTCAGCCCGACTACAAGCCGTCTTCCCTCATACCGAAGAAATCCCAATCACTACTCCAAATCAAAAAGGTGAGCCGGTGGAATATTTTATCTACCGGGCGGCTAAATCTTCTGTGTGATTTGCTGCTATTTCAGTTGGTGGGGTTTCCCCCTCATACAAAAATCTGGCCGTCAGGGCAACAGCAATCAAGAGGCAGACGGCAGCAACCGCCCCAACTGCCCACAAGCCAACTTGTTCAAATAGAGTGGCCGTAATTGGCGAGGCTGCAGCAATACCAATAGATGCGCCAAACCCCACTAATGAGAATACCGTTGCTCGTGCTTCGGGGGCTTGCTCAGACCATAGGGGTATGAGCGATACAATGGTGAATTCGATGGAAATTCCAATAAGCATTAATACCGCAATAGCTGTAGTAAGGGTGGCCTGAGCAAAGGGTAAAATAAGAAAGGCAATCATCGTTATAAATAGTCCCAGTAGGCTTCCCCGTCGCTTGCCAATACGGTCGATGAACAGGCCGGTTAGAATCACACCGCATAAATTTGCGAACCCAATACCGATTCCAACCAGGCCTATCTCACTGGCTTTAAGGCTAAAGTCTGCGCTTAACCAGATGCCCCAGATTGTTAATAAGGTACCTGCCGCAAAAAAAACAAATAGGGCCATAGTGACAGCAGCCAGAACGTTGGGCTTAATGGAAACTTTCCATACATCAGATAGGGTCAGGCTTGTATTGGAGCGATGCTCAACCGCTGGAAGTTGGAACCAAATAAGGACTGCCCCTAGTAAACTGAACAGACTCAAAATAAAAAAAGGCGAACGCCAGCCAAAAGCATCAATCAGCCAGCCAATAATGGGCAAACTAACAATACCCGATGTAGAAAAAGAGATTTCTACAAAAGCCAGCGCCCGACCTCGTCTCTCATAAGCAACTTGGTCGCTAATGTAGGCTTGCTCTGCGGGTAAAAAGGCCGTTAGGCATAAACCAAAGAGAATCATAGGGGCCGTAGCCCACCATTGCCAGGAAAGTGTTAGTCCAATGGCGGCAATGCTTTGGCCCAATAGGCTAGCTGCCATAATGTTACGCCGGCCATAACGATCGGCCAAAATGCCAAAAATTGGCCCTGTCAGACCGGCCAGGGAGCGAATAAAGATGAGCCAGCTAAAGCCAACAATGGTTAAGCCTAACCCCACTGAAATTTGGGGAATAAATGGATAGCCAATTTGTAGACCTGTATCAATGAGGAGACGTGTCAAAAAGAGGACACCAATAATTTGCAGACTTACACCCAAAAATGCGCTTAGCCTGTTGTGTAAGGTGATGGGTTTTGTGATTTGGGCCAACTTGGTCTCCGTTGCAAAAAGTTTTGTGAGTTTAATGAGTTAGGTGAGTTAGATGAGTTGGGTGAGTTTTGTGAGTTGGGTAGGTTAAGGAAACTTGTGGGTTGTATAGCATAAAACACTAAACTCTTGAACTCATTAAACCCATTAAACTCAGGATACTTTATTAGTTTGGCAGCATACGGCGCCGGTATGTTGAGTACACACTTGACTGATTTCGGGTAGTGATAGACCTATTTCACGCAAAATTGCGGCCAGCTCGCCTAAAGGTAACCCCATAACATTAGCGAAACAACCTTCCAAGCGGCCAACCGGGCCAAACGGCTGGTCTTGAATACCATATGCGCCCGCCTTATCTAAAGGGGAGCCGCTGGCAACATAGGCTTCAATCTCTTTGTCGCTGTAAGGCCGAATCCAAACTTTGCTTTGATGAAGTCGGGTAATATAATGCCATTCTTGTTGGCCGGGTGGCAAATAGGCCACCGTAAAACTGCTGTATACGTCGTGCGGATACCGTCGTAGCAGCCTTAACATTTGGGTAGCCTCGGCAGGGTCATTGGGCTTACCCAAAATTTTATCCTCAAATACCACAATTGTATCAGCCGCAATAACAATGGTTATATCATTAAGGCCACCATTATCATCGGAAGGCGATAATAAGGCAAGATGATTGACCACGGTCTGTGCCTTTAACCGGCTTAGGCGCTGTACCAGAGCCGTAGGCGCTTCGCCGGGCAAGGGAGTCTCATCTACGCCTTCACCTTCGGTGCCGCTGTCGGGAGGTATAACCGTAAATGGCATGCCTAAAATCTCCAAAAGTTCGTGGCGGCGGGGTGAGGTAGAAGCTAATATAATACGGTAGGCATATGGCTTGCCTACCGCCGGTGTTGACTGCTGCATTTTACATTTCTTGAAGAGATTTGATTTTAGTGGCTGTCGGGGTCGAGGGATAACAATACGTAGAAGGTACTGCCAGGGTTAGTTTCTGTATTTCGGCCAGCACTCTCTACCCATATTCGGCCAGCATGAGCATTGATGATACCTTGAGCAATTGGCAATCCTAGCCCCATCCCCCCCCCACCAAAAGCGGTTTTACTAGTGGTATGATACGCTGTGTTTTCAATAATGTAAAATCTCTCAAAGATTTCTTTTTGCTCTGAGGGTTCAATGCCAATTCCGGTATCTTTAATCATCACCACTATATCTCCTGTTGGCGTAGCGGCAGAATCTGGACTTTTTTGGTTTACCGAAGAGGACTCTGGCAATTGTGCTAACCACCCTTTGATTGATATTGAGCCGTGGTCTGGGGTGAATTTTACGGCATTGCTCAGAAGATTCCAGAAGACCTGGTGTAAACGCCTTTTATCGCCGATGATTTCGGGTAAATCATCCAACCCTTCTAAGGTGATGTTTAAAGTGCGACCATTCTTGGCTGGGTTTAGCTCTTCGAGAGCAGTATTAATAACCCCTTCTAAATCTACCGGCAGCCGTTCGAGACGCATTTCGTTGGCTTCGATAAGGGTGATGTTGAGAATATCATTAACCACTTCGCTGAGGCGATGGACAGAGCGGTAGATTCTGCCCGATAAATCGACAATACCGCCTTCTTCGAAAAGATCATTGAGACTATTGGCATCTTGGACTGCCGTTTGGAGCAGGCGGGCATAACCGTAAACCAAGGTAATAGGCGTTCTTAACTCGTGGGCCGCGATGGTAACAAAATCGGATTTGACCTTATCAATTTTTTGCAGACGCCTGTTCGCATCTTCCAGTTCAAGGACCTTTGTTTCTAAACGCTCGACTAATCTTTGGCTGTATTCACCCAGATAATGATGTCGCAAATCTTTACTGATAGTGTCTTTGCGGCCTTGCAAATAATCAATGACTTGATGGGGAAAGTTATCAACATCAATTGGTTTGGTAAGGTATCCGTCGCACCCGGCGGCTAGGGCCAGTTCTCGATCTCCGGTTCCGGTGCGGATAGTAAGGGCAATGATGGGGGTGTTTTTTAAGCCCGTAATTGAACGCATCCGAGTGGTGGTTTCGTGACCATCTAAACCGGGCATGTTTACATCCATCAGGATGAGGTCAGGAATTTCTCGTTTCGCAATCTGGATGCCTTCAAGCCCGGTTTCTGCTTCAATTACTCTAAAATTATAATTGGTGAGTAATCGGTTAACTAAAGAGCGATTTGCAGGATCATCGTCGATGTATAATATTTTAGGCTCTGCTTTCATTGCAACAGATGACAAGTCGGTAATCTCCATGTGAATCCGAATTTGGAGTTCCAAAGGGGTTGAGTGGCTTTATGGCGTCTCAACGCATCATTGGGACGGTGAAGGCTTCAACTACTTAAGCACATCACTGATACTCTCGAATAACTCCTCTTCCATAAATTCACCTTTTTGGAGTAGCGACTCAACCCGCCCGGAAAGACGCTTATGATCTTCGCTGGTAAGGTCTTTAGCTGTAATAACGATAACAGGGATGTTTCGTAACTCTTGGTCGGCCTTCATAGTATCTAATACGGTAAAGCCATCGACGACTGGCATCATCAAATCTAATAAAACCAAGTCGGGTTTTTCGGCCTGAATTAACGATATACCAGTGGCTCCATCGGGGGCTTCATAAATTTTATATTTTCGTTTGTGTTGTAAAATTCTACGTAACAATACACGGGCATCTGGTTCGTCTTCAATAATGGCAATACTTTTAACCCGTTCATCCAAGCGCTCCAGAGCCGATAATAACCCTTCTTGGTGTAGATGTGAGTTTCCAATTTTGATTGTTTCTACAACGTCTTCTGTAAGATTTTGTACTCTGGTATGACTTCTGACACTCTCATTTTCTAGAATCTGCTTTTCGATGGGAAAGGTATGTCCTGAGGCATTAACCACAACTGTTTCATCTGGTTTGATAATTTTCTCTTCCATCATTTTGGTGAGACCGGCACAAGCCACCGCAGCCGCCGGTTCCATAGAAATCCCTTCCAGTTGGGCCATTACTCGCATGCTCTTAAATGATAACTGGTCATCAACTTTAACAAAAGCTCCGCCATGATTGAGCACTAAATTTCGGAGGTGAGCATAAGCCGGACCAGGATTTCCGGTTGAGAGAACATTAATGACGCTGCTAGGGTTATGGACAATCTCAGGGGTTTCTAGCCCCTTGTGAAAACTGTTGACCATGGGCGCACAACCTGCCGCCTGGATAATGGCTAGCTTGGGGATTTTGTCGACAAAACCCATGTCATATAGCTCTTTAAAACCGCGCCAAACCCCGATTGGTCCCATTCCGCCGCTGACCGACTGAATATACCAATCTGGTGCAGCCCAGCCACCCCCTTGCCTCCGGCCCAGTTGCTCGGCAATCTCAAAGGCGATGGTTTTCATAGCTTCTCTGGCCGCAATAGACCTGATCCCTTTGTCTAAAAATATATTTCTATGCTCGGCAAATTGAGCCGCTACCTGTTTGGTGATATCATAACTGCTGGAGACCTTAATGACCTCGGTTCCATATAAGGTGACTTCGCGCATTTTTTCGTGGGGTACGTTACTATCTAAAAACGCCCATAACTTTATGCCAGCACGAGCGCAGTACGCAGAATAAGAAATGGCTACATTTCCTGTTGAAGCTACGACTAACTCTTTTATATCCGCTTCTTTTATGGCAGAAATTGCGATGGAAGCTTGTCGATCTTTGAATGAAGCGGTTGGGCCTTGTCTTTCGTCTTTGATAAAGATATTAGGCTGGCCTAACACAGAGCCGAGATTTTCGGTATGTATCAGGGGAGTCCACCCCTCCCCTAAAGAAACAATATTGCGTTCATCTAGTAGCGGCAACAGTTCCCAGTAACGCCACATTGTACGGTCTCGGAGAGCCAGTTCTTTCTTCCACTTGGCGGCCACTTTCTTTAGATTATAGATAGGATCAAGCCACTCACTACCGCATTTTGGGCAGACTCCGGCTATTTTTGCGTATTCGTCTTTAAAGTCACAGTTACTGCACTTATAAAAAAGGCTTTTAGTCACAAGTTTTTCACCCCAATTTCAAAATCTAGATAATGACTTCTTCCTCACGGCTAATACTCTCAAGGGCCCGGCTTACATCTTCCAATAATTCGTTTTCTGTAAATAATCCTTTTTGTAACAGCGCTTCTACTTGACCGGTGAGGTGTTGATATTCATCTTGGTTTAATTCTTGGCCACTTACAATAATAATAGGAATGGCACGTGTTTTTTCATCTTCCTTTAGTGCCTCAATAGTTGCAAAGCCATCCATTTCTGGCATATTTAGATCTAGAATAACGAGATCAGGCTCTTTACTTTTTATCAACGACAAGCCTTCTTTGCCATTATTGGCCTCGATGATATTGTAATTGGATTGGGCTTCGAGAATACGACGAATAAGCAAGATATCATCAGCTTGATCGTCAATCACTACGACCTTAATTTCTTGTTTATGTTGGCCATCTAACTGTTTAATGGCATCAACTAATTTATTTTCCGAGATTGGTTTTGTAAGATAATTGGCTGCTCCCAAAGAAAAACCTCGATTTTTATCGCTGATAATACTACACATAATTACAGGGATATCTTTGGTAAAGGGGTCATCTTTCAAGTCTTTGAGGATTGTCCAGCCATCTTTGGTTGGTAGAACGACATCTAAGAGAATGGCGCAGGGATCGTACTCTTTCACCTGAGAGACTATATTCTCGCTGTCGGTAATGCCAATAACTTCGTAATTCTGTTTTTCCAAAAAACGTTGATAAAGGGTAATCACCCCAGGATCATCATCTATGGCTACAACCAGCTTTTTAGCTGTATCTAAATTATCGTTCATTAACAACTCTTCAAGTAACGGTGAGGTTTCTTCATCAGAAGATGGTTTAATAGGTATATGGAAACTAAAAGTTGACCCTTTGCCTACTTCGCTCTCAACCCAAATTTCACCATGATGCATCTCAACAAAATAGCGGCTTATAGGTAGTCCCAACCCGGTACCCCCTACCTTACGTGTAGTGCTGGCATCAACCTGGGTGAACTCTTCAAAGATACTCGCCATTTGGTCTTCGGGGATGCCAATCCCTGAATCGGTAACACTAAAGATCACCTTCTCATTTTCAGTACGTACCTGGGTTATGATTGTTCCCTCATCGGTGAACTTGCAGGCATTGGAGACAAGGTTAAGCACAATCTGACGGATTCGAGTGGTATCGGCCCAAACCTTGGGTAAATCATCGGGGATTTCTTGATGCAGGGTAATATCTTTGTCTTTAACCAAGGCTAAGGCGGTCGATGTAACGGCTTTAATAATGGGTTCAATTTCAGTTTCAGCAAAATTGAGCTCCATTTTACCGGCCTCAATCTTAGATAGATCCAGAATGTTGTTAATAAGCCCCAGCAAATGTTGACCACTATTATGAATAGAAGTCAAGTCGGCTTTTTGCATTTCAGTTAATGGGCCATCGATACCTTTAAGAATGACCCGAGAAAAACCGATAATAGAATTGAGAGGCGTTCGTAGCTCATGGCTCATATTAGCCAGGAATTGGGTCTTTAATTTATCAATTTCCTTCAGACGCTCGGCTGTTTCTTGTTGTTCTTTGAAGGCTCTGGCATTTTGGATAGCAATTGCCAATTGGGCTGCTAAGATTTCGAGGGTCGAAATTTCTTCATCTGTGAAGGCATCGGCTGAGGTGCTCTGAACATCTAAGGCACCGATAAGCGTATCCCCAACCTGAAGCGGAACGGCCAATTCGGCCTGCGTATCCGGTAAAAACTCGTTTCGATTATGTACTGTACTCTCATCGGGATTGTCGGTGCTGCGGGCTACAATAGGCACTCGCCGATCGGTAACTTGTCCGATAACACTCTGGCTCCCAATAGCCAATTTGTGCTGTGATTCCAGCAGTTTTAGGCCAGCTTCACCGGTACTTTTGTGAAGCACAGCATATTGACCAACATTATCTATCAAGAAAATCTGCACATGATAAAATCCAAAGCGTTCTCTAATCAATTCGACGGCTTGATCCATCATGAACTCTTGGTCTAGAATAGAGGTGGCTACCCGGCCTACATCGGCGCTGGTCTGGAGTAGAACGGCCCGCTTTCTTGTTTCCTCAATGAGACGGCGGTTTTGTAGGGCAATAGATAACTGGTCGGCCATAGCCATAGCTAGGTTCATTTCACGCTCGGCAAAAACGTGTTTTTGACCAACAGAGTCGGCTCCTAAAGCGCCAATTACCTCATCACTAATAATAATAGGGACCAAAAGCAGCGAAGCAATATTCCCCACCAAATTCATTTCCTTGATTTTTGTAACCAAAGGGTCAGTAGCCATATCTTCGATAGCCACTGGGCGTTTAGTTTCAATTAGCTTTTCATACGAGAGATTACCTTCAATTGGGTATAGCAAGTTGGGTTCAGCAACGGGTTTGCCATCCTGGTATAAGGCATATAAACGACCAAATTTTCTGTCGTCATCAAAAAAGAGAACACCCCCTTGCGACAACCCAAGTGTTGAAAGCATCATGCCAAGGACTGTATTGAACATTACCTGTTCACTCTCGGCAGTTACCAGGCTGCGACCAACATCATAAAGGGCTTCTGCTTCCTCACGAGAGACCTGGGATTGTTGATATAAACGGGTGGACTCAATGGCTTGGGCTGCCTGGTTGGTGACGGCTTCGATGATTTTTTGGGTGTCTTCATCCCAAACAGTATTTACATCCTTTTGGGAGATTTCAAAATCGACAGTGCCAATAACTGCCTGACCATTGAGGGTTAACGGAGCAATCAACCTGGACACATCGCCATTATCATCCATATACGATGAAACACCATCGCTATCATGACCATTAACTATACCTTGCTCAATTTCTGCCTTGTCACTCCCATTTGTCGATTGGGATGGGTCGGGGATAATGATGGCGTGTTTTTCGTCAATAGCTTTGGCTGCCCCAGGCCGAGAGATGTTATTACTTTTGTACTCTAGGATTAAGCCATCATCAATCAAACGGTAACCAGATATAGTTTTTTGTTCTTTTAAGTAAGCTCCCCATCGGTCGCGTAAGTAATATTGGTGTAGTTTGTTTGTCTCTTCTAAAGCATCTTTAGACTCTTGGAAGGCGCGAGCCGCTTCAATGGCGTTAGCTAACTGATTAGCCATAGATTGCAGAATAGTGATGTCATTTTCAGAAAAAGCACCTCGTTTATTGCTTTGCACATCCAGAGCACCAATAACTTGTCCCTGAGCAATAAGTGGAAGTGCCATTTCTGACCGGGTGTTTGGCAGCAGGGGATTATTAAAATGAACCGCATCTTTACCAACATCCAGCGCAACCCGGGGTTTTCCGGTGCCGGTGGTTGTACCTACAATGCTTCTTCCTCCCACCTCTAGCTTGTGCTTCACCGATAGCATTTTCTGGCCGATTTCACCGGTGGAAGCTTGAACAACAGCGTATCTCCGGTAGTCATCAACTAAGAAGATGGACACATGATAGTAGTCGAAACGGTCTCTAATCAGGTTGACCGATTGAGTGAGCAAGGTGTCCAAATCCAGGTATGAGGTGGCAGCCTGAGAAACCTCAGCCGCAGCTTGAAGCTGTGAGGCCCGATATCGGGCTTCATCAAAGAGACGGCGATTCTCTAAAGCCCCGGATGTTTGGCGAGCAATATCTTCGTAAAGGCGAACTATATCAGTCGAAAAATAGTTTTTGCTATGATTGCCAATAAGGATAAAACCGCCGACTTCCTGATGTAGCCAAAGCGGTACAGCCACCATAACCCTAATTTGCATTAGGGCCAATAACTGTCTTAGCATAGCGGAAAAGCGCTCATCTTCGGTGGCGTTGTTTGATATAACCGTTAGACCTGTTTTGAGCAGGGGTACTAACCCTAACTCCTTGGTCGAAAATCGAGCGCCCGCTGGAATAGGCGGCCACTCTTGACCGGGATAGTCCCACAGCGCAGCCATTTCCAGGTCAATACTGCCCTCAATCTGGTCATACATCAATATAGCAGCCCCTCGGTCGGGTTCGGTAGAGGCTACTGCCGATAGGGCCAAATCATATATTTCTTCGGCGGTAGCGGCTGTTAACAACTGCTGGCCCAGACTGGAGAGGATTTCCGAGTTGAAAAGGTTTTGTTGCGTTTCTTCAACCAGTTGCAGGTTTTGGATAACAACGGCTGCTTGACCTGCCAGCGTAAAAATATGATTGAAGGTATTAACCTCAAAGACAAACCTATCTACCTGGCTGGCTAACAACAATACACCTAACCAATTGCGGCCTACAGTGAGCGGAATTGATAGAATAGTACGTACTTTGCCAAAGTATCTATCAATATTCGCTTGAGTATTGGCGTCTAATTTACTATAGTAAATTTCTTGAGCTGCATTAGAACGTATCTGCCGCATAAATGAGAATTGCTCTGGTACGAGTTGGAGACCAAGCGTAATATCTTCCGTTTGTCTGTGCCAACTGGCTACAATATCGAGGAGTTCCGGCGAAGTATCATCGGAACCTGGCTCTGGAATTAGGGCAATAGACATGAAATCTATATTCGCTTCTGTCAAGCTATCTATGAGGACCACTAACAGGTCATCAATGGTTTGGGCGCTATTGAAGCCGGTTGTAGCTTTGTAGAGCAATTCGGTTTCGCTCAATACAAGGTTGGTTTGCCGCAAAAGCCATACATTTTCGAGGGTCGTTGCCATTTGGATAGCAATAGAGTCGAAGCTGGTTATATGGTCTTCGGTGAATCCTTCTGGCTCTTGGTGGAAGAAAGTCAAAATTCCCCGGAGCGTACTGCGCTGCGAATAAAAAGGGATACAGGCAAATGTTCCCATAGGAGGCATCCCGGTTAAATGTTCTACCGGCCACTCTCCCTCTTGTATATCACTCCGAGTTTTGACAATTTTTTCTTGTTGATTTAAGGCTAAAATTCCAGCCGCCTCAAAAAAAGCGTTGATTGTAGTCTCTTGTTCTTCAAATGATAGTTCTTGTCGTTGATGGCTGCTTGAAGCGATAGAGACAAAGTCTCCACCATCGGTGATATAGATTTCGCTGTGTGTTATGTTAATTCTTTGCGTAAAACTCAATATAGCTTCATTAACTTCGTCAACCTTTGTGGTGTGGCTCAGGATTTGTCCGAGTTCAAACAGCAATGAGGCTGTATCACGCTCTCGCCGGGTGGCTTCTAGCAGACGATAGTTTTCTATAGTGATAATGGCTTGGTCGGCCAAAGTTTGATAAATCCGAATTTCTTGCTCACTATAAATGTGAGGTTTTCGGGTATAAATAGACAAAACGCCTTTATATTCTGCTCCCAAAAACATTGGAGCAGAAAACATTGTGACTGCACCCAGATTGTCGCTGGTGAAAATGCGAAAGGCTTCATCCATCCGTTCATCCTGGTCTTCGGCTTTGCTTAAATCTGTAGAAATGAGCGGATGAAAGGGAGGTCGAGCAAATGTTTGTACTAAGGAAAAATCATCGATCGAAAATTTGGTACCAACAGGTGATATTTTATTTGGATCTCTATCCCAGGTGGCGGCAATGGTTGTGCTTTCAATTTCACCCGATTGGGCACGGTCAAGTAAGGAGATGCTCACCCGGTCAATTTCGAAAGTTTTTACATTCTTCAGAACGATGTCAAAAATGTCATCAATGCTGGTACTTTCAACCAGCGCCCGACTGATTTCGTAAAGGTTTTGCGTTTCCGACAAAGCCATTTCGGTTTGTTGGAAGAGTTGTGCATTTTCAATTGCAACTGTAACCTGCGAAATAATTGCCTGGGCCAATTGTAGTTCGTTTTTGGTATAATCATGAGGTTGCTCAAAGTGCTCAACTTCCATAATGGCAACCAGTCGGCTGCGAACAACCAGGGGGAATCTGGTCAAGGTATAAACTTTTTCTCTCCTCCTTCGTTCCATATATTTGCGTGTATTTGATTCCAGCTTGGGGTCATCCAATTGATGGATAATCGTTGTGGGGCTTTTTAGCATTTCTTGGAGAGAAGAGAAATCTTCAATAGCCTCGATTCGAGAGCCGGATTTAGGCATCAATTGGCCGGTTTTATGTCGGACTTTTTCGACACTAACCTCAAAATGGGTTCGGGTTTCGTTGATGTGCAATACACTACAGCGATCCGCATTTAAATAGTTGATAGTTTGAGAGGTGAGAATCCCATAAATTTGGTTAAGATCAATTGTTTCAGTTAATTTTCGAGTAGCCTCAAAGAGAATAGATAGCTCTGTTGTCCGTTCTTGGGTTTGTTGCAGTAAACGAGAGTTTTCAATAGCTAAGGCTACCTGAGAGCTAACCTCCTCTAAAAGGTTAATATCGTCAATTGTCCATTCTTCCGTATCAATATCACCCTCAATACCTAGTACCCCAAAGATTTCTCCATTAAGCTGGATCGGTGCGATGAGTTCCCTGTTGTCTTTGTTTTGAGTGATGGTGATGTCCGATTGTTTACCGGGTGTATGTATGGTTAGGGATGTGATATCGGGTAGGTCATCGGCTCTCGTAACGGTGTTTTTATCATATTGATAGCTTTCTGATTTTTTGTTTACCGTTTGTGATTGCTCTATAGTTTCCTGGTATTGTAAATGGTAAAGGGTCTGAATCTCTCCGATGCTATCCTGTAATTGCTGTATTTTTCGGTTATTGCTAATTATTGAGGCGAGCTGATTGGCAAGACCAGAAAAGAATCGGCTGTCTTCGGTGTCAAACGCTTCCTGCTGATTACTCTCGACTCTAAGTACACCCAATGATTTTTGCCCAAATTTTAGAGGCAAAGCTAACTCCGAACCGGCTATAGTGTCGTCTTCACTGTGCATATAATAGGAATATGGCCCTTTACTGACATCGGGAATGTATATGGGTTCGTTCTTGTGTATCGTATCGCTGATAATGTTTTGTTCATTAACCGAAAAAATATCTCTATTTTGGGTAACGGGTTTACTACCCGGACCAAGTTCCAAATATAACCATAGGTCTTCATTTGAGGGAGAAAGCTGATAGATTTGAGCGGCGCAGTAGTCAAAACCATTTAATATACGGCGGAATATGGTAAGAAGGATATTTTCGATTGTTTCCTCAGAGGCAATAAGTTCGTTAACCTCTTGGTAAACCGCTAGTTGTTGTAGATGCTTTTTTTGAGAATCTTGCTTGATGTTTGGATTAATTGTTTTTCTCATTATCCTTGGCCTCCGTTACCCCGTTTCCTCTCAGCGTCAGTCGTGGTATGACCATTAGTCTTTGGTGAGGAAATTAGATGTATATAGGTTCGCTTGCTACCTACAGCATCTCCTAGTTCCTTTACCGTAGTTTGAAGGATAGTGTCAAGGTCGGTCGAAGCCCGGACCTTGGTTGTGATATCTTTAATGAGCGCCTCCCGATGAGCGGCTCGCTGGCTGGCCTCATAACGTTGGGCGCTGTCTAGAGCTAAGGCTGTTTGGTCAATGAAAGCTCTCAGAAGTCTCACTTGAAATTCATGAATGGTGGTTTTTGTTTTCTTGTTAAAGCCTGCCTCAACCAAGCCAATATTTTCCTGGCGTAATGTGATCGGTGTAAACACTCTTGCCCAGTCAGCATGGCCCTCAGTCTCAAAGGTTTCTTTGTCAAAACGGTCATCCCAACCAGTAATGATTTCCGTGTTTCCAGTTTTTATAATGTCGACCATAATGTCATCGCTGTCGAGGGACTGGTTAGCCCGCTTAATTTGACTTTCGGGGATTCCAACCCCAGCAATGGCCTTCACTCGATTTTGATATTTGTCAATCAGTGAGAATTGGACATATTCAAAGCCAATCTCCTTGGCACAGGCCTGGAAGAAGATGTCTAAAACATGGTCAACTTGCAACGTTTCTGCTAAATTTTGACTGAGTTGCTGCAAGGCCTGAGTCTCTTGCAAGCGAGATTCGGCCTCTTTTCGAGCTTGAGCCACGCTTTCAAATAGCTCGGCATTGGCAATGGCATTGGCCAGTTGGTCGGCCATAGTTTGTAATAAGGCGATATCTTCAGCAGAGAAGGCTGCACGCTCTACGCTTTGCACAGTTAAAGCCCCAAGAACTTCATCTCGGCTAATAAGTGGTAAGGCCATTTCAGAATGGGTGTCTGGCAGAATGGGGTTTTTGAAGTGGACCGCCTCTTCTCCAACATCTAAGACGATACGAGCCTCACGGTTTTGTACACACCAGCCAATCATCGATTCGCCCCCAATCTCTAGCTGGTGATTTCTTTCAAGCTGAATTCGCCCCGCTTCACCTGTTCCGGCTCGAAGTACAGCCCACTTTCTAGCTGTGTCTACTAAAAAGAGACCAACATAGTAAAAATCAAATTGGTCACGGATAAAGTTTACGGATGTATTAATCAGTTTATCAATATCCAAGATAGAACTGGCCGCTCTGGATACTTCGGCGGCTGTTTGTAAGAGGTCTGAACGATGTTGAGCCTCGGCCAGAAGTTGTTGATTAACAAGCTCTGTTTGTTTGCGCTCCTCAATTTCTTGTTGGGCCTGGGTAAATAACCGGGCATTTTCAATAGCATTGGCTAATTGGTTAGCCATTGTTTGCAGAACAATAATGTCTTCTCGGCTAAAGGCTGCTGGCTCTACACTTTGTACTGTGAGCGCCCCAATTGGGTTGCCACGTTGAATGAGTGGTAGGGCCATTTCTGAACGTGTATCAGAGAGATCGGGGTTTTGGAAATGGACAGCATCTTGGCCTACATCTAGCGCAATACGGGGTTGTCGATGATAAATACTCCAGCCAATCATCGACTCCTCGCCAATCTTTAGACGGTGCTTTTTCTTTAATTGTATCCGACCAGCTTTGCCGGTACCTGCCTGTAATTCGGCCCACTCGTTGGCCTCATCTACAAGAAAGGCGCCAACGTAGTATAGGTCAAAATGGTCTCGAATGAGATTAACCGCAGATTTGAGCAGGTCATCAAGATCAATGAGAGAACTGGCCGCCTGAGCCACTTCGGCGGCTGTTTCCATCTGCACAACCCGGTAAGCCGCCTTCTGAATAAGCTGGCGGTTACTTAAGGCCATACTTGCTTGGTCGATGAGAGCCGACCAAAAACGTTGGGTATCTTGAGAAAATATATAGGGACGGGTGAAGGAAACAGTAATCAAACCAATTTTCTGGCCGGTGATACTTAAGGGTAAGATGGCAGCTGCTTTGGCCGCGGTTGGCGCAAAACCCTCTCGCTCTGAAGTTGATAATTCAGGGTCGTTGGCAATATCATCAATAAAAAGCGGTTCATTGGTTGTTAACAATCTGGCATGAAGTGTTTCTGGCAAATGGAGACGAGTCCCTATTGGATAAGTATGATTATCTTTCTTTTGCCAGTTTGCCCTTAATTCGGCCCAAATCAGGTCCTCATTAACCGTATTAAAAGTAAATGCGGAAATCTCGCAGGGGTCTTCTGGACGAATCTGTTCAAAAAGGGCTTCAAAAATCTGACGTTCACTCAATGCCCTGGAAATTGCCTGGCTTCCCTTGTAAAGCGCCGTTGTTTCCGCCAGAAATCGCTCTCGTTCCAATTCATGCGCCCTGCGCTGCGTTATATCATGCGTGATTCCTAGCAGGTATTCGGGCTGGCCAGCACTATCGGGAATGGGGACAAGCCGGGTATACCCTATATGTTCTTTGCCATCACCCCAAACAATCTTATCTTCGGCTTCAAGAACTTGATTGGTAGCAAATATTTCATCAAGTCGGCGGCGAAACTCAGCGGCCAAATCTGGTGGGAAGAAAGACTCATCGGTTTTGCCAATGATTTCATGCTTGGGTATCCCGATTATCTCGGCATTAGCCTGATTCATCTCTAGTAAGACGTTATCCTTGTTTTTGATAAATAATGGGTCAGGAATATGCTCGATAACTGTTTCTAAAAAGCGATAGCTATGTTGGGCCCGATTAAACAGACGGGTATTTTCAATAACTGTAGCGGTTTGGGAGGCTAATATCGATAAGGAGTATCGATCATTTTCATCAAAAGCCTGGGTTTTCGTAAAGCTGAAAACCTCTATGGTACCGATGATTGTCTTCTGAATCGATATAGGTACATTCACAATTGCCAGAATTTGGTTAGCTTCATCTGTATAAAGAGGGTATTCTTTAGCCAGGGGATGATGGGGCCAATCATTAGCTAAAATAGCCCGCCAGCTTTTAACCACTTGACTGCTTGGGCTGACACCGAACTTTTCTGTTTGGTTAATCCGAATACCTTTTGGCGGGTTATTAACAGCGTTAATGTTGAATAGCTCTTGTGTGCTATCCACCAACCTGATAACACTGGAATCGGCCTTCAATAGTTTTGTGCTGAAAAGAGCGACGTTATTGAGGAGGGTATCGAGATCAAATTGATTGCTTACCTGCAAATTTATATTCTGCAAGGCACTCAATTGCTCCGATTGCCGCCTGACAGTTTCTGATAAATGCTCTACATTCCGAATGATCTCAGCCCATCGCTTGTCTTTTTCAACATCAGGCAGGGCGACAGCCAATTGCATTAATTGCGTTTGGACATTTTCTATGAGTTTATCGGCCATAATCTTAACTTTCCTTATCCCTGACAGCCTTTGTTTTGGAACCATTGGCAACATTATCGCTGGAGCCATTGCCAGCCTGAAGTTGTGCCTGTACTGTGGGGGACAGTGCCCCCACATCAAGTACGATATTGCCCCGCGAGGTCCCCAGAACTTTACCCAACTCGGTCACTGTTGTTTTTAGAATATCGTCTATATCGACAGCGTTTCTGATTTTCAATGTGATTTCGCGGATGATTTCTTCACGTTGTGCCCGCTTTTGAGAAACGTCTAAAAAGTGTAAGTTTTCCAGGGTGGTCACCAATTGTTGGGCGATGGTAGTAAAGAAACGAATCTGCTTTTCGGTAAACTTCTTATCTGGAGTTTTATAGGCGACTAAAAGGAATCCTAATCTTCTCTGGTGCGTAGAAAGAGGTAAGATTAGTAGTGATGTTATACCGATTGCGGTTAGGATTGTGCGAAGTTGATCGGTGATTTTCGAGCTGTCATTAATGTCAGTAACTAGAAGTGAGTCATTGTGTGGTGCAAATGGCTCTATGACGAAATCACCTGCCCGTAGACGGGTGCCATTGGGCATGGCGGGCTTACCTATGGCCGTCCAAACGGCTTTTTGCTCGATAATTTGGTCCAATGCAGAAACAATGCCTTGGTTTTCAGCGTGCAGATACATATACAGGCCACTGGAGTCAACACCTGATTTGGCGATGGCGTCAATAGCGAGTTTATATACTGCCTCTTCATCATGAGCGGTTGTTAACTGTTGCGTGATATGATATAACGCTTCGGCCTCGGCAAGGGCCTCCTGAGTTTGCATAAAAAGATTCGCATTTTCAATGGCATTGGCTGCCTGGAGGGCGATGGAGTCTAATAAAGCAACGTCTTCTTGCTTGAAAAGACGGCCGGGTTTATCGTCGTATACTTCCAGCAGGCCAATGACTTCGTTTCTAAGCAGGATGGGTACAATGATCAGAGCCGTTCCGTGATACGTTCTAAGGTATTCAAATGCCCAGCTACCATCATCTGGATCATCAATATGGATGATGACCTCTTGTTTGGTTTTCAGAATTTGATCGACACCAGTGCTTTCGTCAATGGTTAGACGTAGACCCTGGCCGCTTTCGAGAGGGGAGCCTTCTTTAACATAATTACTGATGATATAGGTCGTATTGTCTTCTTCGATCAGCGTCAGGACACATTCGGCTACATCAAGTGCCTCGGCTGTTTCCAACACTAGGATGTCGGTTGTTTGTTGGAGTTGTAATGTACCTCCAATTTTAGTGCCAATACGGTAGAGCATTGCTTGCTCATTAAGACGGCGTTGAGTTTGTTCAAAAAGCTGTGCATTCTCAATAGCAGTAGTAATTTGATTAGCCATAATTTGAAGCGTTTCAACATCTTCGCTGGTAAAGGCATTAGGTTCCTTGCTTTGCACATCAAGAGCCCCAATAACTACCCCACGCGACAATAAAGGAAGGGCCATTTCCGAACGAGTATCGGGTAACAAGGGGTTTTCAAAGTGAACCGCGTCTTCACCAACGTCAAGCGCGATGCGGGGCATAGCATTTTTGGTGGCAAAACCTACAATTGAGTTACTGCCTACTTTTAAGCGATGCGGGCGCTCGACCATGATTTTGCCAACTCTACCGGTAGAGGCACGAACCACAGCCCATTCTCTATGCTCATCGAGTAAAAATATTGAAACATGGTAAAAGCCAAATCGATCCCTAATAAGCTCGACAGTGTTTTTAAGCACTTCGTTCAGATCCATTAAACCGGTTACGGTCTCGCCGACATTGGCGACAGCCTTTAATTGCTCGGCCCGACGTTCGGTTTGCTCTAAAAGCCAGTGATTTTGAATGGCTATGGCAATTTGGTCCCCTAAGGCTCTCGCCAGGTCAATATCTTTTTGGCTAAAATCCATGGGGATATTAACGGCATCAACGCCAATCCAACCAACGGTTTCACCCCGAATAATGATAGGAACCTGTAAGGTAGATTTGATGGATTTATCTTGATTAAAGCCGTGAAATTCGGCAAGACGCGTGTCATTAGCAACGTCTATACTGTAAAACGGTTGACCAGACAGGAGTAATTGTTGGTAGACAATATTATCATTGATAGGGAATCGTAGTTTTTCAGCATCTCGTAATTGGCTTTTTTCTAGATAAGCTCGTAGTTGACCAAATTGCTTATCGGATGTGAGTAGGGTTATCCCACCTTGGTCTAGGCCAAAGCTATGTACAAATTCAACCAACGCCTCTTGCAATATTTCCTGTAAATCATCGGCACCAGCCAACACTCTACCTGTTCGGTAAAGCGTTTGAGTTTCTGCCAGAGCTTCCTCGGTACGCTGTATTTGCCAGGCTCGTTCTATAGCGGTGGTGGTATGGTTACACAAGGTGCGATAGATGGCTAGCTCTCGGTGGGTAAAAGAATGTTCACTTTTGTGTTCAATTGCAAGTAGACCAGCCACGTAACTGCCAGCCACCAGCGGGTTAATGACAAGACCAGAAGCGCCAAACTGCTGATAAAATGCTTGCTCTTCTTCCGATAAGCGTTCATCTGTCTCAACATTTGTAATCACGAGCGTTTCTTGAGAACGAACCAAATCGTTTAGCGATTCATACTTCGAAAGAGGAAATCGGTTATGGAGAATTTCATTCTTTGCAGGATGGTCTGGTCCACTAATAAATACAATTTGACCAACTGTTGGCACATTAGTATTGTCAAGCTCATGGCAAGTATACAAAACACAACGATTTGCGCCAGCAGCCAGTATGCTTTGCTCTAAAGCATCATATACCTCTTCAAATGTAGATACAGCAGCGAGGCTTCGACTAATGTCGAGCATAAGGTGTGTTTCGCGTAGGTTACTATGCATATCCCCAAGAAGCACACTATTTTCCAGGGTTGTTGTAATTTGTGAAATTATCGGGCTTAACAGATGGAGGGTTTTGTTATCCAACTGGTCAGGTTCGGCATGAGCAAACAAGATTATGCCCTTAAGTCGCCATTGCTCAACAATAATTGGGGCACAGATGATGGAACGAGGTTGTACCTCAAGTTCTAAAAAACGCCATTGGTTAGCTGGTTTTGGGTCAGAGATTAAAGTTACCTGTGTTGTTTCGAGGATCTGGGTTACTATATTTTGGCTTAAAACCCGATGAACCAATTCCTCTTGTTTGGTATGATGAAGATTGTTTCTCTTGGTGATGGAACTTTTGAAATATACCTCATTGGTATCAGTCACTAAATATATTTCACCAAGGGTAGCTCCTATACGGCCAGCAAGGTCAACAGCTTTTACAAGAATATCATCAATGTCGAGATTGGAGGTGAGCGAAACTCCAACATCATAAAGCAATTTGGCTTCATCACTGCCAAAGTCGGACGTTTTAGGTTGCTGTAACTTTTCTATAGTTAAGGCAATCTGGTTTGCTAACTTTTGAAAGGCAGTGATGTCCTCTTCAGAAAATGCCTGCTCCTCGATACTCTGTAAATCTAAAACGCCGAGGGAGTCTTGGGTACCAATAAGAGGTAAGACAATTTCCGATTTGGCTCCGGGTAGTAGGTGGTTTTTAACAGAAAAAGCCCTATCTTCTCCACCCGTCAACTTGGAGGGATAAGAAAGATAGGGCTTTTGATTTTTGGTCGCCCAGCCGATACTAGAATCATCATCAAGTGGTAATTGGTACTTAGCTTGCATCAGTTTTTGGCTTGCTTTGCCAGCTGCCTGGTTAAGAATAACCCATTGGCCCGAAGTATCGGTCAGGTAAATACCAACGTGATGTAACCCAAATAGCCCCTTGATTTTTTGGACGACTTGCTTGCTAAACGTTGTTATATCCAAGTCAGTAGAAATCGTCTGGTCTAGTTGGGCAGCAATTTCTAGATGGGCAGCGTGACGTTGGAGATGACGATTAGCCTCTGTCAACTCCTTAACACGTAGTTCCAGTTGATTTACCAAATCCTGGTTCTGTTTGCTCATGATATTATGTCCGACTGAAAATATTTTTTGATTGTTAACGAACCTCAAGGCTACTCAGAAGTAGCCTTGTATTTATAAACATCAATGGTTATACCTTGATGTGGAGTAATTTTAATAGCTTAAACCGGTGCTAAGTTTGGAAACCTAAATCCCAGACAGAATGTCCCTGCAAAATCTTAACGATTTGATCGGGAAATTTATCTGGATCGATGGGCTTGCCCAAAAATCCATCAAACCCTGCATTTTTGGCTTTTTCCATTGAGGCTGGATTGGCATCGGCTGTGACAGCTACCACTCGGGTTTTGGCAAAGCGCGAATCGCTTCGTAGTTTTGCCAAAGCATCGTAACCATCTTCATAAGGTAGATGCAAATCCATCAAAACCAAATCGACCCGCGGCATGGTGTCGGCAAACTCTAAAACCTGCCAACCGGATGCCTTCCACTCATAGCGCCGTACGCCAATAAAGGCCAGGAGTCTGGCAATGAGGACCAAATTTTGCAGATTATCCTCTACCACCAAAACATAAGCCTCTTTGGGGTCAATAGCCTTGTTTCCGGTTGATTTTGCTATTACTGACTGTTCCATTTGATATTACCTTTCAAAAAATTTTCGATCTGTATTGGCAACTCATCAACATCAATGGGCTTAGAGATATAACCATCACACCCTGCTTCAAATACAGTTTGCTTATCCTTTTTCATTACATTGGCGGTCATGGCAATAATTGGAATATGGGCTGTTCCTTGATCCTGTTTGAGCTTAGTGGTTATCGTATAGCCATCAATATCGGGTAGATTAATATCGGTAATTACTATATCCGGGTGGCTTTCAAAAGCTTTTGCTAAGCCTTCTTCGCCAGTTTCGGCTTGAATCACCTCATATCCCTCTATTTCTAGAATACGTTTTACCAGAATCATGTTGTCAAGATTGTCTTCTATGTAAAGAATTTTAGCTTTGCCCATTGTGGGGTTGGCTCCTTGCAACTAAAAATAGTCAAATCAACGCTATTGCCGTTTCCGCACCTCATTGTCAACAGGTAGCGTGTTATTTGTTATGAAATTTTGAATGCCAGGGTCTTCTGTTGCCAAAATATTACATGCTATATTTTGCAACTGGGCGGTTGGAAAGGGTTTGGTAAGGTAGCCATCCACCCGAAGGTTTTTAGCTTCGTTTTGCACTTCTGTTGAACCAAAAGCTGTCATAAGGATGACTTTTATATCAGGATGGAACGAACGGGCGGTCTCAACCAACGTAAAACCATTTATCCCGGGCATTTTCAAATCTGTAATCAGGAGATCATACTGGTTATAGGTAAGTTTGATGAGGGCATCTTCGCCAGATGGGGCAATATCCACCTTGAAAGCAATCTCAGCCTCTTGCAGACCTTGTTTTAAAAAGAAAACCAGAGTGGCCTCATCGTCAACAATTAAAACACGTTTTGGCTTAATGGGTTGATCTAACATATAGACCCCACTCCTAATACCTGGATTTTGCCAATACAACCTACCTATATCTTAATATAACACAAAATTGCGTTGATTGTAGTTACAGGATGGTTACAGTTATGAGTAATGGAGCATAGAGGTTACTGGCTATTTATCAAATATCGCCCACCGGCTACGGTTATTACATATTGGGGGTTAGTAGGGTCAGACTCTAATTTGTGGCGCAAACGATGAACATGTACCCTTGCAATAGCCCGGGCATCGGCTTCGGTAGCCTCATAGCCCCGTACACGCTTAATAAGGGTGATGGAGTCTATGGCTACATCGGGTTGGGTCATTAAGGTGGCTAGGATATCAAACTCTGTAGGGGTTAAATTGATGATTTTATCATATCGCGCAACTTGCCGAGAGGCTTGATTGAGTTGAAGGTCTTTTATTTGCAAAACTTGAGATGGAGTTTCTTGAGATGTAGTTGGGGTTGCAGATTGACGAGCAATGCCATCTGCTACACTAGCTAGTAGTTCGGATGTATCAAAGGGTTTGGTTAGATAATCATGGGCTTCCTGGCGTAACGCCTCGATAGCCGAGTCCACACTGGCATAGGCTGTTAATATAATGACGCTGGTTTTGGGGGCTACCTGTCTTAGATGCCGCATAATATCGAGGCCATCCATGTCGGTTAAATGAAGATCCACCAGAGCTACATCAAATTTGTTTTTATCAATAAGTCGCATCGCCGTATTACCGTCGGCAGCTTCGGTAACGTGGTACCCCTGTTCTTGTAGATGGAGGCGCAAAAAATGCCGGAGTGTGTTTTCGTCGTCTACAACCAGAATTTTATGTGTCACGAGAGTCATCTTCCTCCAGAGGTAAGGCTATAACAAAGCGAGTTCCTTTTGTGGGTATTTTTTCAATGTTAATTGTGCCCTTGTGCTCCTCAATTATTCTACGCGCCACACTGAGACCCAGGCCCGTGCCTTTGGATTTAGTGGTAAAAAAAGGCTCAAAAATCCGTTGTTGAACCTCATCGGACATTCCGGGGCCGTTATCTGTAATTAAGATTACGATGTTCTCTTTTGCTTCGTTATTGTTATTAAATTCAGCCTTGCTTTGTATCTCAAGTTGTCCCCCATTAGTCATCGCTTGGGTAGCATTGATAATAAGATTGGTGAAAACCTGTTCCAATCTTTGGCTATCAACTTGAAGAAGCGATAAATTTTCCTCAAATTCCAAAACCACCGATACCTGACTTTCCTGAAGTTGGGGTTGACAGCGATGGATGACATTTTCTATGATATTTGGTAAGGCTTCGGGGGTGAGATTAAGCTGTAATGGACGAGCTACAAATAAAATATCTTCCAAAATACGATTAACTCGCTTGATTTCTTCCTGAATCATAGCCGCGCCCTCAGATTCTATCGAACCTTCAGGAACATTTCGCGCCAAATATTCTACCCCGGCGGCAATGCCGGCTACAGGGTTGCGAATTTCATGAGCCACCACTGCGGCCATTTGACCTAATGCGGCCAACCTATCCAGCCGTCGGCTTTCGGCTTCTAAGGCCTTAATCTCACTCAAATCCTCCAACACACCAACAACACCGACCGGTTGCTGTGTTTCGTTTTCTCCGGCCAACGGTGCTGTACTGATCGAAATGGGTAAATGACGACCATTTCCTCTGTGGATTATAATCTCTCTGTGAGCCTGAGCTTGCCCGGTCTTAAGGGTTTTGTCGAAGGCTCTTATTAATTCCTGCGCTCCGTTCATTACTTTAGATATAGGTTGGTACAAAACATCTGAAATCTGACACCCTAACATCGCCGATGCTGCCGGATTAAAGGCGGTTATCCGCTGGTCTTTATCGATGGCAATGAGACCATTGGTCATATTTTGTATAATATCTTCATTAAAGGCACGGAGTGTCTCGGTTTGTTGAAATAGTTGTACATTCTCAATAATAATGACCAGTTGACCGGCCAGTACGGATAATACATCTAAACTGATTTGCCCAAACGGGCCGCTCTCATCGTTACCCCCAGCTTCGGCTATCAGAATACTGACAACCTCACCTTTTATGATTATTGGCAACAAGGCGCTTATGATATTAGGGTGTCCGGCGTTGTTATCTGTTACAGTTCCATTGGCTGAGACCCAAATGGGTTGCTTGGTATCTAAAACAGCGGTGATTGCTTCCTCAGGTAATTGTTCCAATAGTTGAGACCCTGTTTGTTCTTCAGGCACAACCGCAATTTGGGTTAGCTCCTTTTTCTGACCAGGTTTGGTGGAAGTAGATTGGTAATTCAGCCAGGCAATACGTGTTGCCCCAATTTCTCTCTGGGCTATTTCTAAGACTCGTTGTACCAGCGAAATTTCCCCACCGGATACTTGCAAAATTTGATTGATTTCTAAGAGTGGTAACAATGTTTGAAGACGCAGACTATCGCGTATGAGCGCCCGCCGGGCGAGATTGTCTTTAACCGTCGCCACCAATTCTTCTGGCTCAAAAGGCTTCATCAAAAAACCTTGAGCTCCCAGCCGAATTGCTTTAATGGCGTCCTCCATGGTACCAAAGCCTGTAATTAAAACCACTGTCATGTGGGGGTCAATGTCTTTGGCAATTTTTAACAGCTCTAACCCATCCATTTGTGGCATCTTAATATCGGTTAAGAGCAAATCGAAGGTTTCTTGTTTCAATAGCTTCGGCACCGAGAAGCTGTTGGTTTTACCCGATACAATAAACCCTTCTCGTTCTAAAATACGTACACAAGAGCGCACAACGCCCTTTTCATCATCAACAACTAATATTCTTTCGTTCATTGGCTATCGTAGATGTCCTTGTAGGTGTGCATCCCGTTTCATGACGGTGTTTGAGGTAATACGGCTGTACTTTCGTAATCGGTAGAGTTGATTTTTTCCGGGGGAGGGGTGGTTATAACGGGTAAGGTTATAGTAAAGGTACTTCCTTGGTTAGAAATACTTTCTACACTAATATTACCCCCGTGTTGCTCTACAATGCCATAGCTAATTGACAAACCTAATCCTGTACCCTGCCCCACCTCTTTGGTGGTAAAAAAGGGATCAAAAATTTTATCCAGATGTTCTGGTTTTATTCCCATGCCTGTATCACTGATTGTACAAATTACAATTTGACCCGAAGGGCTTTGTTTACCGTTTCCATCCTTGCCAATAGTGTCTGAAGATTCTAAGTGGGTAGTTATTGTGAGAGTCGCCGGACGCTTCTCACTTTCTAATATGGTTTGGATAGCGTTATTGAGTAAATTTACAATAACCTGTTTTATTTGATTAACATCTAGATACATCTCCGGCAATGGGTTTAGAGATTTATTCAATGATATTTTCTGGCTTACTTTTGTGGTATATACCAAAAAAATGGCTTCCTCAATCAATTGGTTGAAATCAATCGGTTGACGTTTTGGCGTATCGGCCCGGGCAAAGTTGAGCAAGCTATGCACAATATCTCGGGCTCGTCTTGCTTCGTCATTAACCATTTGTAAATCTTCATAGGTCTCGGTTTTTGAGGTGACCGGAGGAAGTGATTCTAAAAGTAAGCTGGTCAAACCAATAATAGAGGTTAGAGGGTTGTTAATTTCGTGAGCTATACCGGCGGCCAGTTCCCCGAC
>Ga0210124_1000150_pt1 | contig 40421 bp, 41 predicted proteins | sample Muzzi_PWC_D2_FD_185554 | JGI IMG/M metagenome (GOLD analysis project Ga0210124, IMG submission 185554) | Wetland microbial communities from San Francisco Bay, California, USA, that impact long-term carbon sequestration - Muzzi_PWC_D2 (SPAdes) | ecosystem: Environmental > Aquatic > Marine >...
TATTGTTCCATATTACTCGTATGCCAGATCTGATAAAAAAGACGCCCCCAGAATCTCCATTGCCGGAAGACTCATGGCAGACCTGCTCAAAACTGCAGGCGCAAACCGAGTACTGACTATGGATCTTCATGCCGATTCGGTACACGGGTTCTTCAGCATACCGGTTGATCATCTTACCGCCATTCCTATTATCTGCGGCCACTTTCAGCGTTGTCTTGACCTTTCGAATACCGTCGCCGTTGCAACGGATGCCGGAGGTGCCAAGAGAGTCGGGCGTTTTGCCAAAAAGATGAACACCTCCATGGCAATCATCGACAAAAGACGGATCAGTGATACCGATGTTGTTCAAGGATTGGTAGTAGGCGATGTGAAAGGAAAAGATGCGATTATTTTCGATGATGAAATTTCCACAGGCAGCACAATAATAGCTTCGGTAAAAACGCTTGAAAAGGCCGGGGTCAGAAAAATCTATGTGGGGGCAACACATTCAGTTCTTTCCGGACCGGCGGCTAAAAATCTTAAGGATGTGCGTGTGGAAGAAATCGTTGTGACCGATACAGTGGAAATTCCCGGTAAAAAAAAGATGGAACACTTAAAAATTCTGTCTGTGGGGCCTCTATTTGCCGAAGCAATAAAGCGCATACACTGCGGAGAAAGTGTGGGGGCTCTCTTCACCTGATTGCTTCTCTTTTGAAGACACCATAGCCAGTGCGTATTCTTTTCACGGATCTAACCTTCTCTTTACCTCGGCATTATCCATGCCGGTTTTTTTTGCCATCATCTTTTTAACTTTATCATCAATCTGCCTCAACTCAACATACTGATAGGCTATAGTTTTTATCAGAATAACATTTTGTTTTAACTACAGGATAATTCCGCAAACAAATTTGTCCTTGACTGAAATATTAAAACACTTTACATTTCGTTATATGGCGAAATGACGGATTAAAGACAGGGAAAATCGGTTATGTTTTCTTTCATGACGATCACCAAAGCACTATCTGATGAAAACCGGGTTCGTATGTTACTGGCATTGGACGGCCGTGAACTCTGTGTGTGCCAGATTATTGAACTTTTAGGACTGGCACCGTCAACGGTTTCCAAGCATATGTCGATTCTTGCCAATGCCCGCCTCGTAGAAGGTCGACAGAAGGGCCGATGGCGATTTTATCGACTGGCCGGAGATGACGCACCGGATGAGGTGCAAGAAGCCATTGCATGGACGTTTAGGTCAATTTCGAAAATCCCGCAAATTCGCCGGGATTCAGAACGCATAAAGGAAGTATTAAAAATCGATCCCGAAGTGCTGTGCAAGGCTCAAAACCGAGCATGATTTAGAGATAATTTTTTCATAAAAGGAGGCTCAAGATGTTACTGAAATCCTATAAAAAGGAGATTTTCAGAGCCGAGTGCAACCCGGGATTTGAAGCGTTGCACTGTTTCGCCCATCTGGACCAGGATGTTGGTGAAGCGATTCCCTATCTGAACGCCGTCCTAGGTGGGTTTACCTATCAAAAAGAGCCGCCGAGTGTGACATTCAAAGCCCAAGGAAAACTGATCACCGTTCACGCCAAAAAGATCGCTATCAATGCCCTTAAAGATGAAGACGAAGCCACCAAAATTATTGAGTGGTTGAAACGCGAGATCAATTCCGCATGGGAAAACCGGGAAAAGATTGAACCCATGTACGAAGCGGCCCCACAGCCCAAGGTCATTGAAATCCTTAAACTGCTGCCAAAGACCAATTGCAAAGAATGCGGTCAACCCACCTGTATGGTTTTTGCGACCCAGGTTGCCGAAGGGGCTAAAGGACCTGAGAACTGCCCGCCCTTGGACAACGCAAACAGGGAACGACTGTCGAGTTATCTGGGGCAATTTCATTTTGAATTATAATTGCTAAGGAGGAAGAAACGACCGATGAACAACGATGCTGTATTGAACAATGATCGAAAAATGACCAGTATTTTCGAACGATTCCTTTCCCTGTGGGTGGTGTTATGCATTATTGCCGGTATTCTTTTAGGGGAAATCGCTCCCGGCGTGTCACAATACCTCGATGGGTTGGCCATCTATGTCAAGGGAGCGCCGGTGGTGTCCATTCCCATTGCCATCTGTCTGTTCTTCATGATGTACCCCATTATGGTAAAGATCGATTTCGGCGAAGTCATTAAGGCGGGCAAGAGCGGGAAACCGGTATTTTTAACCCTGTTTGTCAACTGGTGCATCAAGCCGTTTACCATGTATGGCATTGCCCTCTTTTTCTTGGGAACCCTTTTTTACGGCTTTATAGGGCCGGATGCCGTGGATTTGGTCAAGATGCCGTTCGGTCTCGATCTTCCGGTGGGTGCGGCCCACGGAGCGGGTACGGTGGTGATGGCCGGCGGTGTAAAAATGCTCCAAGTGCCCCTTTGGCGAAGCTATTTGGCCGGTTGTATTCTTTTAGGGGTTGCGCCGTGTACTGCCATGGTGCTGGTTTGGAGCTATCTGGCACGAGGCAATGACGGGCTGACACTGGTCATGGTGGCCATCAACTCTTTGACCATGCTCGTGCTTTATGGCGTTCTGGGCGGATTTTTGCTGGGTGTGGGGCGATTGCCGGTGCCCTGGCAGGCGTTGCTGCTGTCCATCAGCATATACGTGGCGCTTCCTTTGGTGGCGGGCTATCTTTCACGCAAGTGGATCATATCCGCAAAAGGCGATACCTGGTTTAAGGAAAAATTCTTGCACGTGTTAACCCCGGTAACCATTATCGCACTGCTGATTACACTGGTGTTGCTGTTCAGTTTCAAAGGGGAAGTCATTATTGCCAATCCACTGACAATCCTCTGGATCGCTATCCCTTTGTTTATCCAGACGAACCTGATATTTTGGCTCGGATACGGTCTGGCGCGGCTGTTGAAACTCCGCTACGTGGATGCGGCGCCGGCGGCCATGATCGGTGCTTCCAATCATTTTGAAGTGGCCATTGCCACCTCGACCATGCTTTTCGGACTGTCGTCCGGCGCTGCCCTGGCCACCGTAGTAGGAGTGCTCATTGAAGTCCCGGTGATGCTCATGCTGGTTAAAATCTGTTTGAAAACCCCTCACTGGTTTAAAGAGGCAACATTGGAAACCGCACAGGTCAAACAGACAACGATAGGATAACTATCTTTTCATCGATATTCTATATTACTTTTATACAAAAAGGATCTTATAGATGTGCCTGAATTATAATGTCTAATGGATTTGTTGACCATAACCTCTTTGGAAACCTGGAATGATGGGATGCTGGGATATCGGGTGTTTTAAAAAGGAACCAAATAGATACCGCCGCCAATTCCGACGGTTCCGGCGATGAACCCAAGCACACACCCCGCAATGAAGGAAAGTATCGTCTTTTGGGCATTCCCCATACAGACCTTCAGGGCTGTATTTTCCCAGGCATAAATCCTCAAAGCAACAAATACCAGGCTGATAAGTAAAATCCAGTAAAAAATATCCCGGGGCAGCCTGAGGGAGCCGCCCAAATAAGAAAGGGGTATTGAGCCGACAAAAAAGGGAAGAATAAGGGTTGGACGCGCATGCTTTTTGCGGATGAAATTAAAGCTGCCGACGGAAGTAACAAACAGGTTCAGTGTCAATGAAATGGTTGGGATCTGAAGATAACTGACGCCGGAAATCGCCATTAATGCCGTGTACGAAGATCCTCCCCCCAGTCCAACGGATGAATATACAAAAGCCACTGTAAAAAAGAGTACAGCTAAAAAATAGGGTGATATTGCAAGTCCGTCCATAGTGCTGTTCAACCCCTTATTATCCTCCGATCGCCCGCATGGTTCGCCCGGATGCGTTTAAGGGAGAACTTTCGTTGAGTGGATGACTTTTTGGTTTTTCTCGGATCGCCTGTTTGATAATTAATGCCAGGTCTTTCATGGATGCGCCTTTTCGCAAAGATCCCTTGATATCTACTTCTTTTTCAGAAAAAAGGCAGGTCCTGAGCTTTCCATCGGCTGTGAGCCTCAACCGGTTGCAGGTACCGCAGAAATGACGGCTCAACGGCGCAATGAAACCCACTTTGCCGGCGGCTCCGGGAAAAGAGCAGAGTTTTGCCGGCCCAAAGGATTTTGTTTTCGCCTCTAATTGTAGATTACCAATCCCTTTTACACGGTCAATCATTTCGCCCATGGGTACAAAAAGAGAATGATGATTTTCCATGGAGTGACCCTGTGTGGGCATGAGTTCGATAAACCGGACGTGATAGGGCTTCTCCAGCGTAAGTTCGGCAAGATCTTCAATTTCGTCATCGTTAATCCCGCGCATGACCACCGTGTTGATCTTGATGGGACTCAGTCCGACCTTTTCCGACACGTCGATTCCCTCAAGCACCCGATAAAGAAGATCGCCGCCGGTAATCTTTTTAAATCGTTCGGGTTTTAACGTATCGAGGCTCACATTTATCCGGCGAACTCCGGTCTCGAAAAGGGGTCCTGCCAGCTCCTTCAAAAGAATGCCGTTGGTGGTAACGGCAAGGCTTTCAATGCCGTCGATATCAGCGAGCATCCGGCAAAGTCTGACCATTCCTCTTCTTTGGAGCGGTTCTCCGCCGGTAATCCGTATCTTTGAAATTCCCTCCCGGACCGCGGCCTTTGCTATCCGGAGAATCTCTTCGTAAGAGAGTATTTCAGAATGAGAGAGTCTGGTGCGACCGCCAAAAGGGGTGCAATAGAGACAATCGAGATTGCAACGGTCGGTTATGGAGATGCGAAGGTAATCGATGGTTCTATCGTAAGAATCTATAAGTTTCGCCATAGTGAATAAATCCTCAATTATCATTAAAGATTTGGATGCCGTCCGCGGGTCCGATGGTTCCACCCTTGAGAACCTTTACAAAAATGCCTTCTCTGGGCATCACACAATCCCCTACCTGATGATAAATGGCACAGCGGTCATGGCATTCCTTGCCGATCTGGGTGACTTCAACCAAGGCTTCTTCTCCCAGTTTCATCCGGGTGCCCACAGGCAATTCCCAGAGTTTGATGCCTTCTGTGGTGATGTTTTCGGCAAAATCGCCTGGAGAAACATCAAGACCTTTCTCCCGAATTTTGGCAATACTTTCAATGGCCAGAAGACTGACCTGGCGATGCCAATCACCGGCATGGGCGTCGTTTTCCAGTCCGTAATTTTCGATAAGGATTCCCGAAAGAATATTTGTCTTTTTAACGCCTTTTTTAAGACTTACAGATACGGCAACAATCCGGCCATCGTCGGTCTGTTTATGATGGGTCATTTTTATCTTCTCCAATGTGCTGTCATAAGGTCCGACTAATTTCCTTTTCCAAATGGGCAGTGTGGATAGCTGCACTCATCACAATCCCGGCAAAGCCCGCCGTGACCTAAAAACGCCAGTTCTTTTTTACCGATTTTTTCTCCAGCCAGAGTACGGGGCAGAACCAGATCGAGAACGGTCGTGCGGTGATGAAGACCGCAGGCCGGCACGCCGATCAACGGTACTTCCCCAATATAAGCCACCAGAAACATGGCGCCCGGAAGCGCTGCAGCGCCATAATGCATCTCATCAGCACCTGCCAGACGAATTCCTTTGCGGGTGACGTCGTCGGGGTCCACGCTCATGCCTCCGCTCAAAAGAATCAGATCACAACCTCGCTCAATATGAGCGCAGATCGCCTGGCGAATGATTTCAGTATCGTCCGGAGCAAAACTGATGCTGTTCACCTCGCATCCCATTTCTGTTAGTTTTCGAGTCAAAATAGGAGCAAACCGGTCTTCGATGAGACCGTGATACACCTCGTTTCCCGTGATGATCAGGCCGACTTTTCCATGCCGAAGGGGACGAATGGAAACTACGCCGCCGTTTTGTCCGGCAATAGCGGCGGCCCGCTCGATGGGCGCCCGTTTCATGACCAGAGGTATGGCCCGGGTGGCAGCCACCAGATCACCGGCTTTCACCAAGGTATGGTTATGCAAAGTGGCGCACATAACTTCCTCGATCATGTTAAATGCTGCCAGTGAGGCTGTATCGACTGTCAACAATCCGTCTATTTCAGTTATTAATCCGATTTTTCCTTCACTCGGCTCATTTTTCCAGACTATCCCTTTACCGGCCAGTGCTTCGGCTACAATAGCGGCCGCTTCGTTTTCGTGAATTTCATCTGCTTCAAGATCAATGAGGTAAAGGTGATTTTTCCCCAATTTTTGCAGGCGGCATAAATCTTCATTGCACACGGTGTGCCCTTTTCGAAATGCAGCACCCTTGAATTCGCCGGGACGGATTTCGGTGATGTCGTGGGCCAGTTTCGTGCCCACCGCGTCTTTTAATTTGATGGTTTTAATCACTTTTTATCTCCTTATTTTTTATGTGACCTGAGTCGAATACATCGAATACATTTTTTTGCCACAAAGACACGAAGGCACAAAGAATTATTTAATAATTTTTTTCCTTCGTGTCTTAGTGTCTTGGTGGCGACAAACATCTGATACTTATATTTTAGCCTCGTTAACGACAACCATTTTCTGTTCTTTTTGAGCAGGTGTCCAGTTCATTTCCGGCCAGATTATATCCTCTGCTTCCGAGAAATAAGCTCCGTGAGCACACGGCTTGCAAAGAATATGACCGTTTTGAACCACTTCACGGTTGTCCCGAATCACCTGACCACATCGGCTGCATGAAACCTTTTTGCGCGTGGGACCCGGAAGGTCGTATTTGCTCATATCTACCCGAACCTTTTGAACCCGAAATAGAACGCTGTCCGGCATCCGCTTATAGGCTTCAAGCTGCTGGGAATACTTTTCCGGTATTTCAGCTGCATAAACCGTCGCCAGATCCCGGGCATCCTCTGTAGAAATCACCCGAAACGCGTTGTTGGTTTCTAAATTCACAAAAGTAGCGGCCATGATCCCATAGTCCAAAAACTTCAGCGATCGGCGCCCCAACTTAACACCGGTGACGTAGGCCACTGCATCGCCGGCACAGCGGTCCATCTCGACAAAGACGATGAGTTTTTTGATCTGGTCGATACGGGTCGGTTCATCCAAGCCGATGAGCTTACATCCCAGCATGGCCATGCGCACCCCCACCACTTGTCCCGGACACAAATGCCCGTGAGCAGTGGCTGAACTTTTTAGCAGTGTGTCAAAATCTTGCATGTTTTTTGCCTGTCAATTATGTTATGTTAACGTTAACATAACATATTGCAAAAAAAATTAAAATCAATTTCCCGAAACCGGGGAAATACCGTATTTCCTATTTCACTTCATGTTCAAGAACTTCGTCAACCCAGTTTAAGGCTGCGATCATGTTCGGAAAACCTGTGGTCGTCAGGGATAATAAGACCGCATGTCTAATTTCTTCCGAGGTGGCGCCGGATGCCAGCGCTTTTCGAACAGAGGACATCACCGCTAATCGAGCTTTTTGCCGAGATAATCTAACAACGCACGGTAATTAGAAAACGTTTCTTTGGGTGAAACCATGGCAGATACGGCCACTCGCAACGTTTGGCTTTTGTCATGTGCCGGTCCGGGTTGTTCAACCTGAATGGTTTTAGAGAAATCGACGGTTGCATATCCGGCATTTTCATTGCAACCCGTCACAAAGAGGATGATCCCGGTGATAGATAAAATTAAAGCAAAATGGACGGTCCTAAATACTGAAATACCCATGGCCATATATTCCTGTCTTAAAATACATAGGGAAGCAAATGTTAGTCCATACTACAATGTACTATTTATTGTCAAACAGGTGGTGATCTTCATAATTTTGTATGCGGATGGAGTCAGCTCTGTTTTTTAATGGTCATGATGCTTTCTTAAAATTGAATCTACATATCTTAAACCGGATGGTTATAATTTTAATACTTTATTTAATGGTATTTTGATAATAGGTCCTAAATCAGGCAGGATGTGGTGGTTCAATGATTTTTGGCGATTAAAAGAAATCCGAAGAGCAAACTTTCCTGGTGGCCATCGATTTTTCAGATGGTGCCCGTGATGCGTTGCGTCAGGCAAAATTATTTTTGGCCGAAAAACCTGCACGAATCATCGCCCTTCACGTGATCGACCATGATTTTATCACAGAATGCATCCGTCATAAATTGAGTGATGAAGGTCAGATTAAAAAAAACTGTTTTTAGAGGCAAAAGCAAAACTCCGAGACTTTTTGAAACAGGAAAATATGGGAGAGGGACATGTAGAAATGGTGGGTTGTGAGGGAACCCTTTTTCCTGAAATCAACAAAAAGGCTCTTGAAAATAATGTGGATACGATTATTATTGGCAGCTGCGGTAAAACCGGAGACATGAGCCAAATATTCCTCAAAAGCACCGCAGATAAAATTCTTAGATTTATTACGCGGCCGGTGCTTTGTATACCACCGGAGTCGGACTATCGAACGGCGTAAATAGTCGGATCAGCTCCATTCGACGGAATGGCTTCAATATTCGGTAATTACATGCTTGACCACTTTGTCGTGTTTTGGTAAAGATTATCGATTAATGATTCGATTTCATATTTGGAGGAGACCTAGTGAAACCAAAATTTATTGCTTCAATTGTACTTGTTTTTTTTCTCACAATATTTTTTTTCGTTCCTACACTTATCGTTGCCCAAGGACCGGCAAATTGTCCACCGGACAAAGAACTTTGTGCCCGGATGCTAAGATTTGGTAATGAGGCCTATGCCAGAGGAAAATACTTGGATGCCAAGGAATATTTTAGAAAAGCTGTAAAGGCTGATCCCACATCCCCAAAAGCTTGGCGATATTATGATCAATCAGTAATCTTTGGCTTGGCAGAAAAGGTGGAAAAAGACGCAAATTTAACGCTGCCGGATGTATCCACTAGGCAGGAAGGGGGCATCTCGATGTCTCCGACACCTCCGACATCTTCACCGCCTCCGGAACCGGCCGTCAAAAAAAAGGAAGAAACCGGGTTTAAAATTATTGACGATGAAGGCTGTTAGCACGGACGTTTCGCGCGTTGGGGTCTTTCTTTTGGTTTTTATGAAATATACGGTTTGGTCGGTTTGAGAGGTTACCATGAATGACGAAAAACAGAACAGTGTTTTATCTGAGATCCTAAGCAACGGATATCAGAAAATTTTTTATGAGAACTGGCCCATGTGGCTCGGCGGTCTTCTAATCGGTATCATGAGTGTCATTACTTTTGCCTGGGCCAGACCTTGGGGTGTGGCCGGCGGTCTGAGAAACTGGGGTGATTGGTTTTTCAGTTTTATCGGAGTTTATCAGTACAAACCGGTCTCTCCGCTGATTTCCACAAACTCCATTCTTACCCTGGGATTACTCTGGGGCGCATTTGGATCGGCACTTTTATCCAAACAGTTCGCCATTCGCAAGGCACCCCCTCTGGAACTTTTGAAAGGTATTGTAGGGGGAACGCTGATGGGGATTGGTGCGGCAATGGCCGGCGGGTGCAATGTGGGCGGCTTTTATACAGCGGTCAGCGCCTTGTCCGCCAGCGGTCTTGCCATGATGATCGGATTGTTGGCCGGAGCTTATTTAGGACTCCGTTATCTGTATTGGGAACTGGAGCATCTCCCTTCAGGGTCAACCGGGAGCGGTGCGGTATTAAAAGAAGGAAAAGGGGTTGACTGGTTGAAAATAGAGCCGTATTTAGGGGCTGCCGTATTCCTTGCCGCCATTTTTTGCACATGGTTGTACAGCAAGCAAGCATACACGCGGGTCGGCGGCCTGTTGCTGTGCGGCGTCGCGTTTGGATGTATTATTCAGAGAACCCGCTTTTGTTTTGTTCGGGGATTTCGCGAACCCTTCATGACCGGTGAAAGCCAAGTGCCGAGGGCGATGGCCATCAGCATAATTATCAGTGTTCTCGGATTTGCAGCGCTGAAATGGTCGGGTCTGCGCGGAGAAAATGTTTACGTCCCCCAGGCGTTTTGGTTCGGCGGACTGGTGGGCGGCGTCATCTTCGGAATTGGTATGGTGGTGGCAGGCGGCTGCGGAAGCGGTTCGGTCTGGCGGGCCGGAGAGGGTCATATCAAGCTGATGCTGGCCGTCATCTCTTTTGCAATGTCCACTTCACTGTTCAAGGCCTGGATCAAAAGCTCGGCAGCTCTCAACTCACTTATGGGCTACAGAGTCTTTATGCCGAACTTTTTAACCTATAAATGGAGTTTAATCCTTGTGATCTCCATTTTGTTTGCATACTATATTATCACCATCTGGAATGAAAAGACGGAAAAATTCGTTGTAGAATTATAACCTAAAACTCGCATGAAAATTAATGAGTATCTTTAGGTCTCCTTTTTGAAGAGTGTTTAAATAAAATCAGATCATCCCTCATTTTATCCGAATGGTATATCGGATAAGGTTGACAAGCACCATTCATGTCACTATATTTCAGCCAACTGTTGAACTTTTAAAAATAATACAGAAAGGAAACAATTTTATGGCAAAGGATATTCTTGAAATAGGTGATAGCAATTTTGAATCCGAAGTATTACAATCAGTTAAACCTGTATTGGTCGATTTTTGGGCACCCTGGTGTGGCCCATGCAGGGCAATTGCACCCATCGTCGAAGAACTTGCTAAAGATTTCGGCGACAAAGTTAAATTTACAAAATGTAATGTCGATGAAAACCCGACAACCCCTACCAAATACGGCATAAAATCAATTCCTACCCTTATTTTCTTTAAAGATGGAGAAATTCAGGACAAGGTTATCGGTATCGTTGCCAAATCAAAGCTCGAAGAAATGATATCTCAAGTTTAGCGGGAAACCTTGCCAATGAAAAATGTCGGTCACGAGCGTGTCATTATCGGTGGCTGTCCGGCAGGGCTAACCGCCGGTGCTTTATGCGACACGCTATGGAGACGTCGCTCCCAGGGGTTTTTGCAACCGGGGATTATAGAAATACGCCGTTGCGCGAGATCGCGACCGAGATTGGTGAAGGTGCCTTTGAAGCATTTTCAGCAGGAAAATATATCGATAACCTGAAAAAATGAAACGAATCATTGCTTTAATCCTTATTCTATTGTTTGTGTTTTCCGGTTGTGCATGGTTTGAGTCAAAAGACGAAAAAACCGCCCTGGAACTGGTCAGCGATGGAATGGATCAATTCAACAACGAGGATTATCAGGATTCCATAGAATCCTTTGAAAAACTTAGAGACTGGTATCCTTTCAGCCAGTATGTTATTCTTGCCGAACTGAAAATTGCGGATGCGTATTACCATACAAAAAGTTATGAAGAAGCTGTGGCAGCATATGAAGCATTTGAAAACCTTCATCCCCGCAACGAAGCCATCCCTTATGTCATTTTTCAAATCGGGCTTTGTTATTACGAGCAGATCGATACCATTGACAGGGATCAAACCCCTGCAAAAAACGCACTCGATACTTTCAATCGTCTTAAAAAACAGTTTCCTGAAGATAGTTATGCTCACAGAGCTGAGCATAACATTAAAAAATGTATAAAAAGCCTTTCCGGACACGAATTTTATGTTGGATTATTTTATTATAAGAGTAAGCATTATAAAGCAGCCCTCAGTCGCTTCAAATCGGTACTGTCCAACTTTCCTGATGTCGGATTTCACCGACAAGCGCTCCAATATGTCAGCCTTTGTGAGGAAGCGCTGGCAAAAGATCAGAAAAAATAAATAGTGCCCATCCAAAAATTAGGATTTTTGTTTAAGATCAAGGCATGTGAAAAAAATAACCACAGGCATATTATTGATATTCCGAGGATTATTTTTTGAGCATAACCCCAGAGAAATAGGCTCCGCATTTCACAGGGCAGGCGCAGAGATTGAGCAAAAAGACCATTTATGGACGGGCAATAGATAAAAATACTTTACATATATATTATAATATTATAATAAAATCTGTTCTTGTTTTTGAAAAGGAGAAATAATCATGTCCAGAATGTGTGAAGTATGCGGGAAAAAGCCCCTCGTTGGCCACAATATAAGCCATGCTCATAATTTAACGAAACGTCGCTTTAATCCAAACCTTCAGAAGGTAAAAACATTACAAAAAGGAAGGGTTAAAAAGATGATGGTTTGTACCAGCTGTATTAAATCGGGGCATATTGTTAAAGCACCCTGATTCGAAAAGGGTCTCGAAGAGACCTTTTAAAAAGGCTATAAAACCAAGATAACTACGGATCATCAGTCAACTCTTCTGACATCCTGAATATGTTTCACCTTTCTAATGGCCGAGAGAACCCTGTTTAAATGATCGGTGTTTTCGACGGTTATGGTGAACAAACTGTCGACGATTTTACTATGCCGCGTTTCTGTGTTCGCACTTAAAATATTGGCGCCATTTTTGCTGATATTTGCAGTAATATCCGCCAGCAATCCAACCCTGTCATAAGAACGAACCAGAATCTTTACAGGATATGTGTCAGCTATATCCACACTCCATTCCACATCTATTTGTCGTTCAGGGCTCATTTTCATAGCATTAACACAACTTGTGCGATGGACGGTAACGCCATAGCCTCTTGTAATATAACCTATAATAGAATCTCCCGGAACCGGCTGACAGCATTTTCCAAACTTGATCAAAATATCATCGACACCTTTTACCGTCACACCTGTCTTCGGCTTTTTCTTTCTAACGCGGCTGATGATTTTATCAAGAAAGGATGCGGAATCTTCTTTTTTTTCGGGTTTCGGCTCAACCTTTCGAACAATCTGCAAAGGTGTAATTTTTCCGTATCCAACGCTTGCAATCAGATCATCAACATGCTTAAAACCAAAATGCTCCACCACCTTTTCCATCTCTTCCGATTTCAAGAGTGCATTAAAATTTAGGCGGTATTTTCGAAATGCCTTTTCGCACATTTCCCGACCGAGGGTAATGCTTCGTTCTTTTTCCTGGGTTTTGATCCATTGTCTGATCCTGGAACGGGCTTTGACAGTTTTGACAAAATTGAGCCAATCTTTACTGGGATGACTCTTTTTTGACGTGGATATTTCAACGGTATCACCGGTTTTCAATTCATATTGCAAAGGGACGATACGACCGTTCACCTTGGCCCCGACACACTGACTCCCGACTTCCGTATGAATTAAGTATGCAAAATCCACAGGAGTCGCGCCACTGGGCACTGTCTTTATCTCTCCTCGGGGAGTAAAAACATACACTTCATCCGGAAAGAGATCAATGCGGACATTTTCCAAAAACTCATCCGGATTTTCAAAATTTTCCTGGTTTTCCACCAGGTTCTGTATCCAGGAAAACGTTTTGGTTGTCTTCTCGTCAAGGTGAAGACCTTCCTTGTAGCTCCAGTGGGCGGCGATACCTGATTTGGCAACCTTATCCATTTCCCATGTTCGAATCTGAATCTCAATGCGTTCTCCATAAGGTCCGATGACGGTTGTATGGAGGGACTGGTACATATTGGGCTTAGGAACCCCGATATAATCCTTGAACTTTTTAGCAACCGGTTTCCATAGAGAATGAATCACCCCGAGTGCTTCATAGCAATGAGGTACTGTATCCAGAATTATTCTGAACGCAATGATATCGTAGACATCTTCAAATTCAAGGTTCTGGGACAACATTTTCTTATATATACTGTAAAAATATTTATACCTTCCGAGAACTTCGCATTCAAGATTGTGCTCATCCATCTTTTTTTTGATGAGGTCCCTGACCGTTTCAATATATTTTTCGCCTTCTTCTTTATCTTTATTTACAAGCTGTTCTATCTTGGAATATTCATCAGGCTGGATATACATAAACGATGTGTCTTCAAGTTCCTTTTTGATCCAGTAAATACCGAGACGGCCGGCAATTGGGGCGTATATATCAAGGGTTTCCCTAGCAATTTTTTCCTTTTTTTTCGGCGAGTGAAACTTCAACGTCCTCATGTTGTGAAGTCGATCTGCCAGTTTGATCAATATGACCCGGATATCATCCGCCATGGCCAGGATCATTTTTCTGATGCTTTCAGCCTGTCGTGCCTGGGAGCCGCTGCTAAAAGGGAGGACACTCAGTTTGGTTACACCCGATACAATATGGCTGACATCTTTGCCGAACATCTCATTGATTTCTTCTATGGTGGCGTGTGTATCTTCAACAACATCGTGTAACAGACCGGCGGCAACACTGACAACATCGAGCTTCATGTCGGCAAGGATGCCGGCCACTTCAAGGGGATGGGATAAATAGGGCTCGCCGGAAAGGCGAACCTGTCCATCATGAACCCTGGCAGAATAAATATATGCACGATCGATAATATCAAGATCCGCATCCGGGTGATACTCGGTAATTTTGTCGATGATGTCGTTAATTCGGATCATGGTAGAAGTTAGCTCGCTTCGATCATTATTGGAATATTCCAGCAAAGATCTAAAATCCGGATATTATAAAATATTCTAAAAATAAAATAGTTTGAAAATTTCCTATACGTCAAATTAATAGGCTTTAGCAAAGACGACTCGGCCGGTGCTGGGGTTGCCGCAGCATATACATTTGCCTTTCTCTAATGGGTTATCAAAGGGAATACATCGAATCGTAACAGCAAGATCATCTTTAATTTTCGTCTCGCAAACATCTTCTCCGCACCAGTGGGAATGTGCAAATCCGCCGTGTATTTCAGGCTTTTCCTGATTTTCGGGGGTGAAAAAATCATAGAATTCATTCTTATCATCGATTGAAAATGTGTATTTTTTTCTAAAAGACAAGGCACGTTCAAATAATGTGTCCTGAATTTCATCCAGAATGTGGGTTATTTCTCCGACAAAATAATCTTTTTTTATGGACGCTTTATCTTTGTAATGTTTGTCTCTGCGTCCAATGTATACGGAATTTTCGGCAATATCTCTCGGTCCGATTTCCACACGAATCGGTATTCCTTTTTTTATCCATTCCCATCCTCTGGCGCCACCGATTTCGCGACTGTCAATTTCCACCCTAATTCGACGATGATGGTAGGTTTTGTCACTTAGCTCTTTTTTCAAGCTTTCCACAAATTCCATCACTTTTGCTCTGTCTCCAGGCTCTCGGATGATAGGTATCAAGACGACATGTGAAGACGCAACCTTTGGCGGGAGAATGATACCGTCATCATCACCATGGGACATGACGAGTCCGCCGATAAGCCGGGTGGACGAACCCCATGAAGTGGTCCACGCATGTTCTTCAGTCTCTTGGGCAGTCTGAAACTTGATACCAGAAGCTTTTGCAAAATTTTGTCCCAAAAAATGTGATGTTCCCGCCTGAAGACCTTTTCTGTCTTGCATCATCGCTTCCATGGACAGGGTATCGACAGCTCCGGGAAATCTTTCTGAAGCAGATTTTCTTCCTTTAATAACCGGCATGGCCAGGTATTCTTCAGCCACCCTGGCATAAACATCGAGCATTAATTTCGTCCGCTCGATGGCTTCTTCCTTGGTTGCATGGGCCGTATGGCCTTCTTGCCACAAAAATTCACTGGTTCTTAAGAAAAGGCGTGTTCGCATTTCCCATCTCACGACATTTGCCCATTGATTGATAAGTATGGGGAGATCCCGATAACTCCCAACCCATTTTGAAAACGAATCCCCAATGATCGTTTCAGAAGTGGGGCGTACAATCAGAGGTTCGTTGAGTGGGCCTGCCGGTTCAAGTCTGCCGTCAAATCCTTTTTCCAATCGGTGGTGGGTCACAACGGCACATTCTTTTGCAAATCCTTCTACATGTTCGGCTTCTTTCTCGAGAAAAGACAGGGGGATAAAAAGCGGAAAATATGCATTTTTAACCCCTGTTTCTTTAAACATGTCATCCATTACCCTTACGATGTTTTCCCAGAGAGAATATCCCCATGGTTTTATGACCATACATCCTCTCACCGGTGATCGCTCCGCCATGTCCGATGCTTTGATCACCTCCTGATACCATTGGGGATAATCTTCAGCTCGTGTCGGTGTTATTGCAGTCTTGTTCTGTTTTCCCATTTAATCATTCCTCTATTCATCAAGTTTATCGATCTCAGCCAGCAAAACCTCGACAATTTTGTCTTCGGGAAATTTTTTAATAACCCTTCCTTTTTTAAAAAGAATTCCTGTGCCGTCGCCGCCGGCAACACCGATATCCGCCTCTTTGGCCTCTCCCGGGCCGTTCACTGCACAGCCCATAATGGCAAGCTTGATGGGCAGCGGCTTTAACAATAAAGCCTTTTCGACCTGTTCGAGAATTTTAAACAGGTCGATTTTACAGCGACCACAGGTGGGGCAGGATATAATGTCCGGCCCGTATTGGCGGATGTCCAGCGCTTTCAGGATTTCATATCCAACCCTGACCTCTTCCACCGGATCCCGGGTCAAAGAAACACGAATCGTATCCCCGATACCTTCTGCAAGGAGCATTCCGATGCCAAGAGACGACTTGACGACTCCGGAATAGAGTCCTCCTGCTTCTGTTACTCCCACATGAAGGGGCAGATCGGTCTTTGATGATAGAAGCCTGTATGCCTCTACGGTACGATGGACATCTGAAGCCTTAATTGATATCTTTATATTGTTAAAGTCGAAAGATTTTAATAAATTAATATGCCGAATCGCGCTTTCAACCATGGCTTCCGGGCTTGCCCCATTATATTTCTTCAGAATATCCTTTTCAAGAGAACCTGAATTAATCCCGATTCTAATGGGGATGTTAACGTCCTTTGCGCAATCAACAATTGCCTTGACTTTTTTTTCGCCACCGATATTCCCCGGGTTAATTCGCAGGCCGTCGGCGCCGGATTTCGCCGAAGAAATAGCCAGTCTATAGTCGAAATGGATATCTGCAATAATCGGTATCGAAATTTGTTGCTTAATTGAAGATATCGCTTCAGCAGCTTCATGGTCAGGCACAGCCGCCCTGACGATTTCACACCCGGCTTTTTCCAGGCGATGGATTTGTAAGACCGTGGACTGAATATCCTGGGTAAAGGTATTGGTCATGGATTGGACGGCAACCGGTGCTGTCCCGCCCACACTTACATTTCCAACCTTAATCTGACGGGTTTTTATTCGTTTTATTGAAAAAGGCATGATGACCTGATATTAAATAGATTTTACTATGATTTTTAAAATAGTTTAGTCCTTTGAAACAAATCGATTTCAAAGGAGCTTCAGGTGTGATTAAATTTCTATCTGGAAGCTGTTTGACCCGCCTGCCACGTAAGGCACGAGCGGGCAGGGTGAATTAGGAGATCGTTTTGAAAGAACCACAGGCGATTTAATTTTATGGATGAAACCCCATTTAAAGCAGAAACCTTTATTGATAGCCTGGACAGGTTCTTTCACTATGAGCCCTTATTCACGAGTTCTTTCAGCTAAAATGTAATTATGCCTGAAGCAATAATGATTTCAAAAGGCTACAGTGTTACGATTTTTTAAACAGCTAATAAGATATATAATTAACAGACAGCACCCTGAAATTCAAGCAAAATGCAGATTTTGGATCGGTTTCAAAATTGATCGATCCGAAAACAAGTTAAATTTATCACGTTATTAAGTCAAAAACATCACGAAAGGAGCGTGTAATGAGTCTTCGTAAAGGTAAAATTTTTTCAACAAAGCACGGAAGCGATGAGAAACCGGACACCTCGATTAAAAATGAAATATTGAAACGGACACAAAACGAAAAAATCCCCTGTGCCGTAGCATTTGAAATCGCGAAAGCGTTACAGATTTCACCGGAAAAGGTGGGCAAAACGGCTGACCTGATCAACTTTAAATTGACCAAATGCCAGCTGGGCTTGTTTGGGTACCAACCTCAAAAAAAGATTGTTAAACCTCAGGACAGTATAAATGTGGATGTAAAAAATGCCGTTTTCGATGCGCTTGTTCAGGAAAGGCTTTCATGTAAGCAGGCATGGGATATCGCATCCCGGTTGCAGGTCAGCAAAATGACTGTCAGCGGTGCTTGCGAAACCATGGGGGTCAAAATAAAGAATTGTCAGATAGGCGCATTTTAACCGAATTTTCGAATTTTTAAACAATAAGCCGTAACTTTCCAAAAAACGATAGAGATCAATTTGCCGTGAATCTCTTTTTATAAGATGAAAGGACTGGATTTTATTTTTTGAGGGTCATGCTTACTATCGTAAAAGGATTACCGCTTCAGATATCATTAAATTTTTTGCTGAAGAACTTGAACCCATAGGAAACAGTAACTAGAAAATAGAAAAAAACAGGGTTTTCGATTAAGCATTAAATATTCCCCGATAAATCGGGATCTACGATAATCATCAATCGTCAATCGTTTGTGCCTGAAGCTCCTTTAAAATTGATGAATTTCAAAAACGTAACAACATCAATCCCCGGGAAGCAGTTCAGGCGTTTAAAGAACTCAATGCCAAAAAGATGATGATCGTTCACTGGGGAACATTTCGTCTGGGTGACGAACCGGTCTATTTTCCACCCAGAGACCTGAAAAAGAACTGGAAAAGGAAGGATTGAGCGACCGACTGGTGGCTATCAAACATGGTGAAACATTCTTTTTAAACTGACCTGTTGTTCCTAAAACTGGCCCACAAAAGGATTATAACGCTTTTCCCTGCCAATACTCGTTTCCGGCCCATGCCCTGAAAGGACCTTTACATTATCATCCATTTTGAAGAGTTTTGTTTTAATGCTCGATATCAGTGTGTCAAAATTTCCACCGGGAAAATCGGTGCGGCCGATGGAACCGGCAAAAAGCGTGTCGCCAACGAAGACAACCCCATCTGTATAAAGAGAGATTCCACCCGGTGTATGACCTGGGGTATGAATTACGCTTAAGGTAATGTCACCAAAAGAAACCGTATCGCCTTCTTCCAAGGTTCGATCACAGGGCGGCGAGTTTTCCACTGAAATACCAAAAAACGCAGCATTTGATGAAAGACTTCCAAGCATGGGTGCATCAAGGGGATGGATGAGGATGTCGGCGCCGGTTGCATCTTTCATCTTCCCATTTGCGCTGACATGATCAAAATGTCCGTGGGTATTAATGATATATTTCACCTTAAGTTTATCATCTGCAAGAGCAAGCAGGATTCTGTCTGCATCACCTCCCGGATCAATGACAACAGCGTCTTTTGTTTTCGAACATCCACATATAAAACAGTTTGCCATAAGCGGCCCAACGGTCAGTTCTTTAATAATCAAAATATCCTCCTTAGTAATGATATTGGCCCTTGAAACAAATTGATTTCATTGATCTTCGCCTTCAGCTTCGCCCAACATGAAAGAAGCTTCAGGTATGATAAAATTTTTGGCTGGAAGCTGTCTGAGTGAATTAGGGATCATTTTGAAAGAACCACCGGCGATTTAGCTTTATGGGTGGAACTCTCTGTTAAGGCAGAGACCTTTCTAAATAGCCCGGGCAGGTTCTTTCATTATGAGCCCTTATTCACGAGTTCTTGCAGCAAAAATTTAATCATACCTGAAGCGGTAATACGTCAGCTAAAGTTTTATGCCAACTTATAATATTAAAAGCGTCATTCACGGAACCCTCTTTTTTGCCTGATCAATAAGCTCGACAAGACTGACAATTTTCTGTTTGGGCTCTGAATTTGCAAGTTTATTAAACGTATCATCCGGAAGGGATTTTTTTAAATATCCCACCACATCAAAGCATTCCCACCAGCAATCAAAGATTTTCCAGCAAACGGAATGGCTATCACCGCTCGTTTTGCAATAGGCAAACAAAACAGGTCCACCCAGTCTGGGGCATCTTCGCTCAAGCAGATCTATGTTTTCATCCATTGTTAACCGGTTTCGTTTATTTTTGTGTCAACTTTTATTTTAATCTTCTTTTTTTTGAGGGCTATATGTATACTGTCGAGGATTCCATTGATAAAAGCACCGGATTCTTCGGTGCCAAATTTTTTCCCCACGTCAATTGCCTCGTTGATAGACACTTTTGATGGAATGTCCTGACAGTAAAGCAGTTCATACACCGCGATTCTCATAATATTTCTGTCTACGCAGGCCATTCGGTTTATTTTCCAATTATCGGAAAAGGTCTCAATGATTGAATCAATCTCGGGTTTTGTTTGAATGACGCCGTTTACAAGTTTTAGAAAAAAGGGGCGGGCCTTTATTGAAGAGGTAAAATTAATGCAGAAACGTTCCAGCAACTCATTCGAGTCGTTCTGGTTCATATCCATATAAAAGAGCGCCTGCATGGCAAGTTCTCGGGACTTGCGACGATTCCCCATGTTTAAGCCTGGTCGACAACCTCAATTAAATTTGCCATTTCTATGGCCGATATTGCCGCACTCCATCCTTTATTGCCGGCTTTTGTTCCAGCCCGTTCAATGGCCTGTTCGATGGTGTCCGTGGTTACAATGCCAAATATGACCGGAATTTCAGATTCCAGGCTGACCATGGCAATACCTTTGGTAACCTCAGCACTGATATAATCAAAATGCGGAGTGGCTCCTCGGATGACAGCTCCCAGACAGATTACGGCATGATATCGAGCTGTTGAGGCCATCTTTTTTGCTATCAACGGTATTTCAAAAGCACCGGGAACTCTGACGATTTCAATATCCTCGTCCCTGGCTCCGGATCTCAACAGTCCGTCTAAAGCCCCTTCAAGAAGTCTTTCAGTGATAAAGTCATTGAAACGGCTGACAACAAGCGCAAATTTTTTACCCTCAGCAAGAAGCTTGGCTTCAATAATTTTTGGCATATAACTTTCCTCCTGTTTTCGTTGACTGAATCTTGCAAGATACCGGCGGTAATTAGGAATTAGGAAATAGATAACCGCTTTCCTTTTCCTGGTTTAATTGCTACGACACAGTATCGATATTTAACAGGTGTCCCATTTTAAGTTGTTTACACTTTAAATACCGCCGATTGTATTCATTGGGTTCTGTTTCGATTTCCATCTGCTCAACGATTTTGAGGCCATATCCGTCAAGCCCGACCATTTTCTTGGGATTATTGGTAAGAAGCCTCATCTTTTTCACGCCAAGATCCACCAGAATTTGCGCACCAATTCCGTAATTTCTAAGGTCCGGCTGGAATCCAAGCCTCTCATTCGCTTCAACCGTATCGAGGCCCTGATCCTGAAGCGCATAGGCTTTTATTTTATTGACAAGCCCGATACCGCGTCCTTCTTGCCGGATATAAAGAAGCACTCCGGAGCCCTCCTGGTCGATCATTTCCATTGCCGTCTGCAACTGATCACCGCAATCACATCGAAGGGAGCCGAAAATATCCCCTGTGAGACATTCAGAGTGAACTCTAACAAGAACCGCTTTTTCAGGATCAATTTTCCCTTTAACCATAGCAATATGCAATAAATCATCCACATCATTTTCATACACAACGGCTTTGAATTCTCCCGCAATTGAAGTGGGGATAATGGTTTCCGCCGATCTTCTCACGAATGACTCCTTACGCATCCGGTATTCTATAAGATCAGCGATGGTGCATATGCCAATACCATGCTTTTCACTGAATTCCCCAAGCGCCGGCATTCTGGCCATAGAACCATCTTCATCCATGACTTCACATATTACGCCGGCCGGCTTTAAACCGGATAGACGTGCCAAATCGATGGACCCTTCTGTCTGCCCGGCACGCACCATGACACCGCCATTCCTGCCGCGCAAAGGAAATACATGACCGGGTCTAACAAGATCGGTGGGTTGGGCATCATCCGCTACAGCCGTAAGAATGGTTGTGGCACGATCCGCTGCGGAAATACCGGTTGTTACGCCGCACCGGGCTTCGATTGAAACCGTAAAACCGGTTTGAAACGAAGAGGTATTGTGCTCGACCATCAACGGAAGGTTGAGAGAATCGATTTTTTCTCCGGTCATGGACAGGCAAATCAACCCCCTTCCATGTTTGGCCATAAAATTAATGGCCTCAGGTGTAACTGCTTCAGCAGCCATGGTAAGGTCGCCCTCATTTTCACGATCTTCATCATCAACGAGAATGACCATACGTCCGGCTTTTATGTCTTTAATTGCATCTTCAATGGTTATTAACGGCATTTATATCTATAATCTCCTGACCCGGATAAAACCGGAAATATTTTTGGCTGAATCTTGAACAGGCAGTCTTAATGATTTTGTAAAAAGTCAATTCATCACGCTTGATGTGTTAATTATTAGGTTTTAGGTTATTATTTTACGTATTTTACATATACTTAAAACTTAACACTTAAATCGTTCGAAAAAATGAAAACATGACTGTTTACGAAACCATAAATCTTGAAATATTAAAATTGAACAACTTTCTGTAATACGCCAATCAAACGAAACCGCTCTTTGCAAGAAACTCCATGTCTAAGGAGCTCCCGGCTTCTTTTTTCTTTTCATCATGGCGTTTGTCCCCGACAAAACGTTCAACATATTTTCCTATCATATCTGTTTCTATGTTAACAAGATCTCCGGCCTTTTTAAAGCCGATGGTCGTCAACTTTGCCGTATGGGGGATGATGCTGACGTCAAAACTATCATGGCCGCAATTGTTAATGGTCAGGCTGATACCATCCACGGCGACAGATCCTTTTTGAATCATATAATGTGAAATGAATTCAGGCACCTTAATGGAAACAATGATCGCGTTTCCTATATTCTGTTTGAGCGTGACGGTTCCAATTCCATCGATATGCCCTGAAACGAGGTGACCATCGATACGGTCAGAAAGGCGAAGAGCCCTTTCAAGGTTTACACGATCGCCAATCTTGGCACTATTAAAAGTCGTCTTCGCAAGCGTTTCTGGTGAAACGTCGACCGTAAAACGTTTGTTATCGATCGTAATTACCGTCAAACAGGCTCCGCTGACACAAATGCTGTGTCCGATCTTGGTCTGTTCAAGAAAAAAATCCGCATCTACGGTCATGCGTTTTCCCTGACCTTCCATCCGAATTTCACGAATAGTTCCGAAGCCTTCTATGATTCCTGTAAACATAAGTCATATAATTGTCAATTCAAGATTCAGGTAATATGTCCTTCAACCATTATATCATCGCCGAATCGCCTAACACGAATATCCTTAACCGGAATACAATTATCCATTAAATCCGCACCAGGACCTTTACAGATGGGAATGCCGTCATCTCCTCCCAGAATTTTAGGCGCATAGAAAAATAGGACTTTATCCACGATTCCGGCGGATAGGGCTGAAGCGAAAACCCGGCCCCCGCCCTCGATAAGGAGGCTGGTGATGCCAAACGATCCCAAGAGATCCATAAGCCGGTCGAGGTCGATCAGACCATCGGATACCGGCGATTCAATAATCCGGACACCTTTCTTTTCTAATCTGGTCTTTTTATCACTTGAAACCAAAGGGCCGGTGATCAGCATCGTATCAGAATCCGAATGAAGCCGCAAGAGTTTAGCTTTTTCAGAAATCCGAAGGTGTGTATCGAGAATAATCCTGGTTGGATCCAGTTGTTTTGCATTGTTTGGAGGGGTCGTCAACCGAGTGGTCAAACTGGGGTTATCTTTCTTTACTGTATTTATACCCACCATAATGGCATCCACAGCATGCCGGAGTTGGTGGACAAACTGCCTTGATTCTTCGCCGGTAACCCATCTGGAATCCCCTGTTTTTGTTGCGATGCGACCGTCCAGAGTAGCTGCGCACTTAACAATGGTAAAGGGACGTTTTGTTCTGACATATTTTATAAAAATTTCATTGAGTCTTTTTGCCTGTTTTTCACAAACCCCCACCGTGATACTGATGCCGCAACTTTCTAAATAGTCTAACCCGCCACCCTTTACCCCGGGATTGGGATCATTCATTGCAGCGACAACCCGGCGGATACCGGAAGCGACAATCTTGTCGGTACAGGGAGGTGTACGCCCCGTATGATTGCACGGTTCAAGTGTAACATAAAGGGTTGAGTTTTTCGCCAAAGCTCCGGCATTATCAATGGCATTTACTTCAGCATGAGCATCTCCGGCAGCTTTATGATATCCTTTACCGACAACCTTTCCGTCTTTAACAATGACGGCACCCACCATCGGATTGGGCGAGGTGAAGCCCTCTCCTTTTTTGGCGAGATTAAGTGCCATCTGCATAAAACGTTTATCTTCTATATATGTCAAAATGCTACGGGGGACCCAATCCCTGACGAATTCGAATGATTACGAATTCATCTTGACTAATGCTTGCTTAAAAGATTTTTTAGTTCAGAAACAAAATCATTGACATCTTTGAATTCCCTGTAAACCGAAGCAAACCTTACATAAGCAACATCATCTATTTCATGAAGTTTTACCATAATCTTTTCACCGATTTTGTGAGAAGGTATCTCTTTTTCTCCGGATTCTCTGAGATCACGCTCCAGTTCATCGAGAAATTCGTCGATAACATTCATGCTGATATTTCGTTTCTGACAGGCCTTTTGGAGGCCCGAACGAACCTTTTCACGGGAAAAGACTTCACGACGCCCATCTTTTTTTACTATCATAACAGGAATTTCTTCAATATGTTCATAGGTAGTAAATCGCCTGCCACATATGATGCACTCCCTGCGTCTTCGAATGACGTTTCCATCTTTACTCAATCTAGAGTCAATCACTTTGTTATCAATTTCTGTGCAAAATGGACACTTCATGAATCCCTCCCTGGTGCTATCCCGGATTTTTCATCGTCAACTCGGACGAACCGGCATCGATCTTTATAATGTCGACCCCTGCTTCCGTCAACATTTCTTTGGACATGGAATCGGCGTACCCGGATGCATAACAGATTCTTTTTATCCCTGCATTGATAATCATCTTGGCGCATATGGAGCACGGCAGGTTTGTGCAGAAAAGTGACGCACCTTTGATTGAGACACCATGATAGGCGGCCTGGATGATTGCATTCTGTTCAGCATGTATGCCGCGACATAGCTCATGATTTTTACCCGATGCGATATTCAGTTTCTCCCGCAGGCACCCTGCTTCAAGACAGTGTTTAATGCCGGTGGGTGCACCATTGTAACCTGTCGATAAGATTCTTTTATCTTTTACGATAATCGCTCCGACCGAACGTCGAAGGCATGTGGAACGCCTGGCAACAAGAAACGCAATATCCATAAAATAGGCTTCCCATGATGGACGGCCGCCTCCCAAAGTCATGTTATCCCACCTCTTTTTGCCAGCTGTAATACAGCGGGAACGCTTCACAAAGCTCAAATACTTTTTTCTTTGTTGTCGCAATAATGTTATCATCCGTGTGATTGTAAAGCACCTGGACGATAAGTTTTGCAATTGTCTCCATCTCGGGTGTTTTCATTCCTCTTGTGGTAATGGCGGGAGTCCCGATGCGGATGCCACTGGTAAGTGTCGGGCTGAGCGTTTCGAATGGTATTGAATTTTTGTTGACGGTAATCCCGGCACGCCCCAAGGCATCTTCAGCATCTTTGCCCGTAATTTTCAGATTCCTCAAATCAACGATCATCAAATGATTGTCGGTGCCGTCAGAAATGAGTTTGATACCGTTGTCCATCAGATGACCGGCAAGAGTCCGTGCATTTTTTACAGTATTTTTCTGGTAAGTCTTAAACGCCTCACTCAAAGCTTCCTTGAAAGCAACTGCTTTGGCGGCAATAACATGCATGAGTGGTCCGCCCTGGATACCGGGAAATATTTCTTTGTTTAATTTTGCACTGTAATCTGTCCTTGCCAAAATCAAGCCGCCCCTGGGCCCTCTTAAGGTTTTGTGCGTTGTAGAAGTTATCACATCTGAAAAAGGTATGGGAGACGGATGAAGCCCGGCTGCCACCAAGCCTGCGATATGGGCCATATCCACCATCAGATAGGCGTTTATCGACGCTGCGATTTTCGCAAAAGCATCAAAATCTATAATTCGAGGATACGCGCTTGCACCGGCAACAATCAGCTTCGGTCGGTGCTTATTTGCCAATCGTTTCAGTTCTTCATAGTCTATGGTGCCGGTATCCGCATTTACGCCATAATGAATAAAATGATAAAGTTTGCCTGAAAAACTGGCCGGGCTACCATGGGTAAGGTGTCCACCGTGGGACAAACTCATCCCAAGAACCGTATCCCCGGGCTCTAACAAGGCAAAGTACACGGCCATGTTGGCCTGGGAGCCCGAATGAGGCTGAACATTGGCATACTCTGCATTGAATAATTTTTTTACTCGATCTACCGCCAGTTTTTCTGCAACATCAACAAATTCGCATCCCCCATAATAGCGTTTATCAGGATAACCCTCGGCATACTTATTGGTTAGAACACTCGCCTGAGTGGCCATCACTGCAGGACTGGCAATATTTTCGGATGCAATAAGCTCCAGCGTGTGTGTCTGCCGGTCAATCTCCATGGAAATTGCACGGGCGATTTCGGGATCTGCTTTTTCGATAAGTCTGAAGTTCAAATACCTGTCCCTTACTATTCCTTTAATTGTGAACTTGTAACTTTTCCGGCTTGTCCGACTTAGGTTTTATCGGTAAAGTCCTTACTTAGCGCCCGAACGAAAACTATGATTTTTAGTTAAGATCAAGCCTCCGGCCCATAGGGTCTACAGCCCGGAGGGGAAAACGAAAATTTTAGCCACAGTAATACTGGTAGTATTTCGAGGCTTAAAATTTAGGTCTGGCACAGATATTGGCGAAAAAGACAGTTTTCGTTTAGGCACTATTTATCTGATCGAACTTTTCCAATCGTCGCTGATGTCTTCCACCGTCAAAAGGAGTTTCCAGCCAGACTTTCACAATCTCCATGGCAAGAATGTCTCCGATAACACGCCCCCCCAAAACCAGGATATTGGAATTGTTGTGTCGTCTGCTCATGATGGCGGAGAAAATATCGTTACACAACGCTGCCCTGACATGAGGAAACTTGTTTGCCACCATGGACATGCCGATACCTGTACCACACATGAGTATGCCCCACCCGAATTTTCCCGATGACACCATGGACGCAAGTTTGATCCCAACATCCGGATAATCCACCGAATCTTCACTATAGCAGCCGGCATCCTCAACATCAATGGATCTTTCAATGAGAAACGCTTTGATTTTTTCTTTCAAAGCATATGCAGCATGATCGCTGCCGATGACAATGGGTGTTCTATTTTCGGCCATGATATTACCCTGCATATTACACTTGAGGTGATAACATTCTTAAAAATGATAAAAATGCTCTCTTATCGAGTAAAAAGGACGTTTTTTTTAAAACGAACAAAATTATTCTTCGACATCAACTACAGTGCGGCCCTTATATGTGCCGCAACCGGGGCATGCATGGTGTGGAAGCCTGGAATCACCGCACTGGGGACAACTGGTCAGTTTAGGGGCTGAGGTCTTTTGATGCGTCCGCCGTTTATTCCGCTTTGATTTTGATGTTTTGTGTTTTGGAAGTGCCATAGATAATCACCTAATTAATTGTTTTTATTTAAATACTTTAAAAAATGGGTCTCAATAAAGGTTGAAGTTTAACTAATTGAAATAATACGCATTGTCAAGATTTTTCATACATATTTATTTTAGCACTTAAAAACAAGGTATTACCTCTAAGTAAATTAACCAGGAGCTTCAGGTACAATTAAATTTTTTATCCCCTTTTAAAATTTGAAACGCTCAGCGTAGGTTAAAGCTAATTCTGCATAAGCCGGAGTGCAAGTCCGGACAGGCGTTTTTTAGGCTTATCGTTTTTTAAAGCAATTGTCAGGGCTTTTTTTGTGCCGATAATAATGACCAGATTCTTTCCCCGTGTAATGGCGGTGTATAATAGGTTTCTTTGAAGAAGAACATAATGCTGAACCATGATCGGTACGATGACGGCTGGATATTCGGACCCCTGTGATTTATGGACGGAAATGGCATATGCCAGGGAGACTTCATCTGTTTCCGTAAAATCGTAATCTACCGTCCTTCCATAGAAGTCCACCGAAAAGACATGTTCTTTTATATCTACAGCATTTATGGTACCGATATCTCCATTAAAAACATCTTTTTGATAGTTGTTTTTTAGATGCATGACCTTATCTCCAACTTTAAATGCTGTACCTGTTGTTTCAACCATCACCGGATTCGGGTTCAACACATTTTGTAAAACCTGATTGAGATGGGTTGTGCCGACAAGGCCTTTATGCATCGGTGTTAACACTTGAACATCTTGCATGGGATCAAAAGAGAACGTCTCGGGAATTATTGTTGTGCACAATTCAACAATGGCAGCAACAACCCTATTCGGATCATCTTGCTCCAAAAAGTAAAATTCTGAAAGACCCTCCCAAGCGTCCATAGGCTTTAAAACCGGCAACTCACCATTTCTAATCCTATGCGCATTCATAATAATGGGACTTTGATGCGCCTGTCTGAAAATTTTTTTAAGATAAAAAACAGGAGCTTGAGCCGATTTTATGATGTCTGAGAGTACGTTGCCGGGCCCGATGGACGGAAGCTGGAAAACGTCACCCACCAAAACCAATACAGCGGTCATGGGAACAGCATTGATCAGATGAAACATTAACAGCGTGTCCAACATGGATGCTTCATCAATAATCACGGCATCCGAATCAAGGGGATTATCTCTGTTTTTATTAAAGAATCCGTCTTGAAAATTAACCCCCAACAACCTGTGAATGGTTTTTGCCTCCCTTCGGGTCACTTCGGACAACCGTCTGGCTGCTCGACCGGTTGGGGCTGCAAGAAGCACCTTTTTCCCGAGCACTTCAAAGATGGCATTGATAGACCGTATCAACGTTGTTTTACCGGTTCCGGGTCCTCCGGTGATAATCGCAACCCGATGGGAAAGTATTTTTTCGAGGGCATCAACTTGTTCTTCAGAAAGCGCTATGGCCAATTTTTTTTGAACTTCCGCCGAAATACGCTCTGCATCGATTGAATGGGGAGCAATCGGGACGGACATCAGCGCTTTTAACCGGTTTGATATACTGTTTTCCGCCTCATGAAATTCTCTGAGATAAATGATTCTGTTTTCGGAAGAATCCAATGCATTTTCAATGACCAGTTCTTTCTCGGCGGCTAATGTCTCAATTGAATTTCGAATGATTTCAGTTTCCAACTGATAAAGACGCCGGCAATGTTCAAACAGTTGATGTTCATAAGCAAAGACATGTCCTTCATTTGTGAACTGCTGCATCACGTGAATAATGCACGCCCTCACACGCGTTGGATCATCACTTGATACACCCAGACTCATAGCGATCCTGTCAGCCAAATAAAAACCGATACCCGGGATATCAACGGTCAGACGGTAAGGATCGTTACGGATAACATCCACCGCATCTGTGCCGTATTGTTTAAGCATTTTTGCACAATAAGATGTTTTCAGGCCTGTATTTTGCAATAATTGCATCAGACCTCTTGCCGCATGATTGTATTTCCATGCATTGCATATCAATGCAGCTTTAGCTTCTCCGATGCCTTCAATTTCCAGAAGTTTTTCCGGATATTTTTCTATGATGTCAAAAACCTCGGATTTAAAATGGTTGACCATTTTATCGGCCGTTGAGGGTCCGATCCCTTTGACAATACCGGATTTTAGATACTTTTTGATGCCGTCAATGGTTTCAGGCAACGTTTCTTTGTAGGACTCAATCTTAAACTGCTGTCCGTATTTGGGATGGATTTCCCAGGTTCCTTCAATTTTAAGGAATTGACCGGCTTTGACAGCCGACATTGTGCCGATAATCGTAACGATACTATTGGTTTTACTGGTTTTTAATTTTGCGATAGTATAATAATTTTCGGCATTGAAGTAGGTAATTCTTTCCAGCTCTCCTTCAAGGATGGTTGTGGGGAGGGGCTTGTTCATAGGGTTTACGAGTTGTCCGGCAACGCTGTTGGATGATTTCGGGTGACGATCCAGTTGACGGCTTCCAAAAGATTCTGAACAATAACATCCGGATAAATCATTTTTTCTTTTAATATTTTTTCAGCCATAACCCCATTGCCGGTTTTAACCAAAATAGCAGATCCGCATCCGGCATTCCGGGCACATTCTATGTCTTTTGAGCTGTCACCCACCATGATTGACGTTTCAAGGTCGATCTGGTATCTCTTTTTTGCCCTATAAATCAACCCGGGATTTGGTTTACGGCAGTCACACCTGTCTTCCGGTACATGGGGACAATAAAATATGTCTTTTATTTCACCGCCGTTCGATTGAACGGCCTTTTTCATCATGTCATGGATGACATCCAGATCTTCCTTGGATATCATCTTGCGATGAATCCCAGACTGGTTTGTAATGATCATGACGGAGAATCCATTCAGCGTCAGCTGTTTTAATGCCTCCAGGCTGCCGGGAAGAAACTCAAATTCAGACCAGCTTTTTATGTAATCCGGAGAATCATGATTAATGACACCATCCCGATCCAAAAAGACCACATTTTGCTTTTTCTTTTGTCCAGTCATCAATACTATTGTTTGGGTCGACTTTTAATTTACATGAGGGGTCGGGTAGTTTCTTTTAACAACCGCTACATGGATAATCTTTTTTTAAACCGCATGAACTCGCGGCAAGGGATCGTAAAGATAAAACAGGAAACTATCTTTGAAATATCAATAGGCTCTCTGCATAATTATAAAATTATTTTAAAAATACGATTTCGGCTTTCGCCTGTTTTTTCTAACGATCCCTAAGCCACTCAAACAGCATCCGATTAAAAAAAAATTATCCATTCCGCTATATTTAAGGACCTAGTAGAAAAACTCCCCGACGCCTCAATTTACATACAATTAGTGACCATACATAAATGAGGACATTTGTTCAAGATCAAGGCATGCGAAAAAAATAACCGGAGGCATATGTTTAATATTCCAAGGATTATTTTTTGAGCACAACACAGAGATTGGACAAAAAGACCATTTATGGATGGTCACTATCTTCAGCGATGGCAAACGCATCTTTGTACCCATTTTGGATCATGATGCGTTCTAACCGGTTTGCCTGGGCCAGGTTTGTATACTTACCAACCTTTACCCTGTAGAAGGTACTCCTTCCATTGAAATAGGACGTAATGTAAACATTTTCATAGGTTCGAGCAAGTTCTTTTCTGAGTCTTTCAGCATTTTTCATTTCACCGAAGGCTCCGATTTGAACCGTAAAAGTGCCTTCATACAAATTTTTTGCCGGATACGAGGCTGTGTTACTTTTCGACATGTCTGATTGAATGGGTCTGGCAAGTGCGTCAATTTTGACATACGCTGTACCCGGTCCGACGATACCGAGCTTTTTTGCCGCCGCATAAGAAAGGTCTATGATTCTGCTTCTGGCAAAAGGTCCACGGTCATTGATTCTAACTTGAATCGTTCTATTGTTTTCCACATTTTTCACGCTGACAACCGTGTCAAAAGGAAGGGTTTTGTGTGCCGCCGTCATGGCGTACATATTGTAGATTTCACCATTGGCTGTTTTTTTCCCATGGAATTTTGTTCCGTACCAGGATGCTTTTCCCCACTGACTGAAGCTTTGTGCATGCGGCAGCGGTTGATACCAGATTCTCCCGACTTTATAGGGTTTGGGGTGGCCGGGAAGTGTTGGGGGTGGTGGTTCTACTGTTGAACATCCACATACAAGAAGGGCTGAAATACTGCAAAAGACAAAGCGCCTACAAATTATTCGCCAATGTCTTTTTAAGAAATAAACGGCCATTACTTTTTTTCAAATGCTATTTTTAAAACATCCTGCATGCTTTCCACAGGTTTAAAATCGATTTTCTTTTGAATCTCTTCGGATACGTCGTACAGATCTTTTTCGTTCAACTTTGGGATAATGATTGTTCTTATTCCCGCGCGATGAGCAGCCAGCACCTTTTCCTTTAGGCCGCCGATCGGCAGGACCTGGCCTCTTAATGTGATTTCACCGGTCATGGCAAGATCTTTTCTAACGGTCCTATTGGTCAGCAGCGATGCCAGGGCGGTCAGCATGGTAACGCCCGCGGATGGGCCGTCTTTTGGGATCGCACCTGCGGGAACGTGAATATGTATGTCGTGTTTTTCGAAATAGTCCTCAGGAACACCGATTAAAGAGGCATTGGACCGGATGAAACTTAATGCCGCGGTTGCGGATTCTTTCATGACATCTCCAAGCTGGCCGGTCAAGGTAAGGCCTTTGCTCCCCCTCATGGAGGTGGCTTCTACAAAAAGAAGTTCTCCCCCTGTTTGTGTCCAGGCCAAACCTGTGGCTACACCGGGAATAGACGTTCTGGCTTTGCCTTCATGAGTCAATCTTACAGGTCCAAGGTACTCGGAGATATTTTTAACGTTTATTGTTATTGACTTTACTTTTTCCTCAGCGATACCGGCGGCAATTCCACGACAAATATTTGCGATTTCCCGTTCAAGATTTCTCAAACCAGCCTCACGGGTATATCCGGAAATAATATGTTTGATAGCGCCCTTTGTAAATTTTATTTGAGCAGATTTGAGTCCATGGGCGTCGCGTTGCCTAGGAATAAGGTAGCGAACGGCAATTTTTACTTTTTCTTCAAGGGTGTATCCGACAAGCTTCAACACCTCCATCCGATCCTGCAACGCCGGGGGGATGGTATCAAGTATATTGGCCGTGGTGATAAACATGACTTTTGACAAGTCAAAAGGTACGTCCAGATAATGATCGGAAAAGGAAAAGTTTTGTTCCGGATCGAGAACTTCCAGCAAAGCGGAGGACGGATCTCCTCGAAAATCACTTCCCACCTTGTCGATTTCATCCAGCATAAACACCGGGTTGTTTGACTCGGATCGTCTAATCCCTTGAATAATTCGGCCGGGAAGCGCGCCGATATAGGTTCGCCGATGTCCTCTTATTTCAGCTTCATCCCGCACGCCGCCCAGCGATATTCGAAAAAATTTTCGCCCCAAAGCATTGGCGATAGAACGGCCCAGAGAAGTTTTTCCGGTACCGGGGGGGCCTACAAAGCACAGGATAGGTCCTTTTGACTCCGGTTTTAACTTTCGTACCGCAAGATATTCTATAATTCGTTGTTTGGCCTTATTAAGTCCGAAGTGGTCTTGATCTAAAATTTTTCTCGCCTTGTTAATGTCCATGTTGTCTTCTGTACTGTCATGCCAGGGGAGTGACGTCAGCCAGTCCAGATATGTGGAGGCCACGGTATATTCAGCTGAAGAGGGATGCATTCGGGAAAGGCGATTCAGTTCACGTTCAGCTTCCTTGCGGGCTTCCTCAGGAAGATTTTTTTCCTCGATTTTTGCTTTGTAGTCTTCTATTTCAACAGCAGCCTCATCTTTTTCACCCAATTCTTCTTTTATTGCTTTGAGCTGCTCGCGAAGAAAGTATTCCCGCTGTCTTTTATCCATATCCCCTTTAACCTGGGATTGGATTTTGCTGCCCAACTCTAATATCTCCAACTGATAGTTTAGAAGCCGGGTGACCTCTTTCAACCGCTTTTTTACATCGTAAATCTCCAGAACCCGCTGCTTTTCCTCAAGACTGGAGTTGATGGTGGAAGAAATCATATCGGCCAATATGCCGGGTTCCTGTATCGATTTGGCCATCACCACGATTTCCTGAGGCAAACCCGGAGAAAGCTCGGCAACCCTCGAGAACTGACCGATCATGTTGGACATCAAAGCATCTATCTCCTTGTCCTTTGTTTCAATGTCTTTCATGTGTTTGACACTGGCTTTGAGATACGGCTTTTCCTGTGCATACTTTTTAACTTCGAATCTACCCAAACCCTGGGCCAGCAATTGCAGTTTGTTGTCTTCCGTTTTTGCCATTTTAAGGATCAATGCAACAGTTCCCACGGTATTGAGGTTATCCCGCGCTTTTATATTTTCCTCTACCGGCTTTTTCGCAACAATAAGTCCTATGAGTCGATCCTTGGACATGGCTTCATCCACCAGTTGAATCGATTCCGGTTGCATAACAACTAGAGGCAACACCATTTTGGGATAAAGGGCAGCGTCAAACAAAGGCAGGATCGGTAGAATTTCCGGAATTTTTTCCGCGCTGATATCAGGTGATTTGTGCTGTTCTGTCATAAGAACCTCCAACTAGTCTATGTCGAATTCGATCCGGCATATATGAATCAAAGTCAAGAATTAAGGCCGGATTATATATCATCTTTCCAGACGTTGCTTCAAATAAATTATTCAACAGCTATTCTTCTGTTATTGGAACCTTGAATGTTTTGTCCAGTTTGAGCTTTGCGAGCCGAACCTGGAGAAAACCGTTCGTGTATGATGCTGACACGACCTCAGGATCAATGGGCGAAGGAAGATAGAGGATTCGCTCAAATTTACCATACTGTATTTCCGCCAGTCTGAATTTGGCGTTATCTATTCGAGGAAATTGGGTGCGGTTCCCTTGAACCTTTACCGCTTTACTGCTAATTTCAAGTTCCAGATCCTCTTTGTTAACCCCGGCGATCTCTCCCATGATAATTATTTCATCAGGGGTCTCATACATATCCATTTGAGGTTTCCATTTTTGCTCAGCAATTCTAAACATCGGATTGACCGTTCTGAACAGATCCTCAACGGTTTTTTCAAACGAAGAACCGAGGTGATCGAAATCTTTGGTGAATCTTATTTTGATATAGTCCATTTTAAAGCTCCTAATTGTTAAAGCTTACAAAACCGAGCGTTCCAAAATAGTGACAGGGCTATAAAAAAGTTTAGCGGTGTTTAATTTAAATGTAAATATCTAACATTTCAGTCAGCGTTTGTAAAGGAAAGTTGTAGAGACATAAATGGCAACACCTCAATTGATCGTAAACAAAATAATGAACCAATCTTAAATCATAAATTGTAAATTTATGATGTGCCGCCATACAGATCTTTGATTTTGGTCCTGTCTGGAGTTCCATCTTCAAGGGAGGGAAAATCGGATATGAATTCAACATACTGGGGTTTTTTATACCTGGCGATACGCTCGCCCACAAACTGAATCAATTCCTGAGCTTCAAGTTTTTCATTGGATTTCAATCGGCAAACCGCTTTTATTCCTTCTTTCCATTTGGGATCCGGAACGCCGAAGACAACAACCTTTTCAACAGCCGGATGCTGAAGAATGACCTTTTCCACTTCAGCAGGATAGACATTCTCGCCGCCTGGTTTGATCAGTTCCTTCTCGGCCTTTCGGCCGGCATACCAGAGAAATCCATCTTCGTCAAAACGGCCCAGATCTCCGGTATGATGCCACCCTTCGCGAAAGGTATGATCGGTTTCTTCGGGAAGATTCCAGTAGCCTTTAAACACCAACGGACCTTTCATGGTGATTTCACCAACCTCTCCTTTAGGAACCGGACGATCATAATCATCCACCAGACGGACTTCCCCGAGATGAACCATTTTTCCGGCAGAACCCGGCCGGTCATTGTATTGTCCCATGGTTGCCAATCCTGTGGTTTCCGTTTGTCCGTAAATGGAATAAAATGTACCGCCGGTAACGTGTTGATACTTCTCGATGGTTTCCGTCGTATCCAGCCCCATGACGGCCCTGAGGCTATTGATATCTTGGCCTGTTTTTTCTTGTTGCTCAAGAATGGATGCAAGTATCGGTGAAAAATCAAAAAAGAGGGTCACTTTTTTCGATTCAATGAGTTCAACCGCTTTTTCAGCATCAAACTTGCTCATGTTTACGTTCAGGGCACCGGATAGAAAACTGCTGATGACCATAAAAAGTCCGCCCACATGAAACAGGGGCAAAAGATTCAAATGCACATCTTTTTCAGTTAAATGAAAACAATAGTTTAAGTGCAGGCCGGCGCATAAAAGATTGCCGTGGCTTAACAGGGCGCCTCTGGGTCTCCCTTCCACAGCGGCAGTATGAATGATCACAAAACCATCATTGTTGGAGACATCTTCAGCTTCAAATTGTCCCGGGTTATTCATCAAATCATCAAAGCCAAGAAAGCCGCCGCGTTCATCTTTGAACGTGTAATATGATTTCACTGAAGGGAGATCGGACTTCAACCCCTTGACGAGGTCTTGATACTCTGCGTCTACAAAGAGGGTATCAGAAACACAGTCCTTCAGGTTATATTTAACCTCTTCGGCTGAAAGTCGCCAGTTTACGGGCAATAGGATTGCGCCCAGGGCAGCCGCGGCGCCGTAAAGGAGGAAGTATTCAAGACTGTTCTTCCCCAGAATGCCGATCCGATCGCCTTTTTTAATGCCGGTTGTTTGTAAACCAAATGCAAGGCGATCGATCATCTCTTTAATTTGAAAAAATGTCAGTGATTTGTCGGTGTCAACCTCGAACCATGAGGATTGGTCACCAAAAGATACGGCATTTCGGGCAATAAGATCATAAAACGTAAAATCGTATAATCCCATAACAACCTCGGTTACCAGGTGTCAGGGCTTAGGGATCGGGAAACAACTTGTTGTGTTTGTTGTCAATCAATTAACCCTGAGCCCTGTTGCCTGAAACCTGTTCTATTCAGGTGTCGGGTGTCAGGGACCAGCCGACGGGTGCTTGTTACCCGTCACTTAACACTGATCCCTGAACCCTGGAACCTTTCTCCTATTAAGGAAATGTTGCGTTAAACGTCGCCACTTTGGTCAATCCGTCAGCGTGAAAAACAGCAGAACCACCTTTGACACGAACCGGAACCGAATATTCCGGAATTTCCGTCCACCATTTTTCAAGCTGGTCCCAAACATTGGTTCCTTTTTCTTTCAACTGGAAGCCGCCGGTGACCAAAAGACTCAGCAGAGACTGCCTTACATCAAAATGAGCATGCACTCTCACCTGATTTGTTTTTCCCGAAGGAATCCACATGGTATCCGTAGAGCCGACCGTATTCAGATCAAACTCTTCAAAAGCAACGGTAAACTTTAGGCTGTCCATCTTTACAGGGTATTCATTTGGATTTTCGACATTAAAGATAAAAGCCAGATCAAGTGGTGCACCAACGTTGTCCGGCTTTCCCTTGGTGGGTTCGACTTTATTGGAAAAATACCAATATCCAAATGCATGAGCGACTTCCATTGAATCGAGGGTAACCACCGGTGTTTTAAAATTCTGCTGCGTGGGTGCTGCCGGCATTCCGGCACACCCCGCCAGCATGCCAACGGCAACGAAAATACTTAAACATGTAAGTATAATTGATCTTTTATGCATTTTTTCCTCCCTTATTCAATATAAAGGGTTAGGTAAGCCATCGTTTTCTTCGTTTATAGTGTTTCACATCCCGAAAACTTTTACGGCCTCCGACATCGGTAAGACCAAGGTAAAAATCCTTGATATCCGGATTCTCCCGAAGCTTTTCGGCTGTGTCGTCCATGACAATGCGACCGTTCTCCATCACATAGGCATGGGGTGCAACATTAAGGGCAAGTTTGGCATTCTGTTCCACCAGCAGGATCGATATCTTCTCCTCCTGGTTAAGCTTTGTAATGATATTGAAGATCTCATGGATAAGAAGCGGTGCCAGGCCCATGGAAGGCTCATCCAAAAGAATCAGTTTGGGGCTGGTCATCAGAGCACGTCCCACCACCGTCATCTGCTGTTCCCCGCCGCTGATAAATCCGGCGGTTTCATTGCGCTTTTCCTTAAGACGCGGAAAGTAGTGGTAAACCATATCCAGGCCGTCTTTGATGGATCTGCCGAACTTTCTCATATGAGCCCCCACCTTCAGATTTTGCTCCACGGTGAGGTGTTCAAAAACCCGCCGTCCTTCAATGACTTGAACGACACCCATTTTGGCAATCTTTTCAGCGCCCATTTTATCGATGCGCTGATCCATGAATTCAATGGACCCATCAGTCACCTCTCCGTCTTCGTGTCGCAATAGTCCTGAGATGGCCTTTAAGGTCGTACTTTTACCGGCTCCGTTAGCACCCAAAAGAGCCACAATGGCACCCTTAGGAACCTCTATGGAGACACCTTTTATCACCAGAATAACCTCGTGATACTTGACCTCGATATTGTTGATCTTTAAGATCATTTCCTCGTTAGACAAAGCCTTGAAACCTCCCTACCATCCGAGCCACTCGTCGGCCCATTTCTTTGGCCAGCGGCTTTTCAGATCGACTTTTTCAACGATTTGAAATTTGCCGTCTTTAACTTCATAGATGGGCACAACACCGCCAACGCGATGATCCGTTGCCGTAAAGGTAACAGGCGCTGCTCCCAGACCGATGTCAAAATCTTTCATGGTTTCAAAACCGTTTTTCAGAATGCTTTCACCGCTTAAGTCTCCGGTTTTATCGGCACGCTTCATTGCTTCCCATAAAATCATCACATCACCCCATCCCTGAACCGTATGGACGGAACGCTTCTCCAGAGGAATGCCCGGGTTGTATTTTTTGGCATACTCCACCACTTTATCCATCATCGGCACATTTTCACCGAAAAATGCACAAACTGCCGCCCCCATAACGCCTTCGGATGCCTTGCCAGCCAATTTCGGCAGATTCTCATCAAACCCCCAGTTATTGACAATGTGATCTGCTCCAAGACCTAAGGCATAGGCATCACGCACTGTGGCTGCCACCGACATCACGGTGTTGCCGTGCCAGACGAGATCCGGCTTGAAATCTTTCATGGCCAGAACCTGGCTTTTGGTATCTATAGCAAACAAAGAAACAGACTGATCCGGACCGATGTCAAATCCGAGCAGTTCAGCCTGATCCTTGATGGCCTTGATAGGTGCACTGCAATAAGGAGAAGCAAACATATAAGAGCAGACCAAACGCGGCTTTCTCTTCCCGTAGTCTTTGTGTTTGGGCCACTTCTTGTCAAACCAGGCCGTGATGGCAGCTCTGGCGTTGGTTGAATAATCTGTTGCAAAGAAAAGATTGTAAGGTGTCTTTTTGGGATCCGTCAGATGGGCGGAGTAGGAAGCTGACACATATGGAATTTTATCCTTGGTGATTGTGGGAGACAGCGCCTCGGTATCACCGGTTCCCCAGCCCAAAACCGCCACGCATTTGAGCCTTTTGAAGAGCTTGTACTTGGTAAGCGCTTCGGGCACACGATAGCCGTAATCAAACTGATACAGCTTGATCCCCTTGCCGTTGACCCCGCCATTATCATTGACATAATGAATGGCCTCTGCAATGCCCAGAGCATAGTCCTTTCCGACATCTGAAGTCGCTCCAGTCATATCATTGAGCGCTCCCACATTAATTGTTGCGGCGCCGGCCATGGAAGAAAATCCGACAATCAAAGCCGCAATAAATAGGTGCATGAAAGTCTTTGACCACGTATTTTTCGCAAACATAATTTCTTTCCCCTTTTTAAGAAAGTAAAAGTTCTATCGATTTCTTTTCTTATCAAATGTTTGTTTAAACACCACCTCCTTTTTCTGTTGAAAACTCGTTGATTAGTTAATGGGTTAAGCAGTTGTGATAAATACTGCCAAACTGAATATTGATCAATTCACATTTTATAATCAGTATTCAGAAGTATCTTCTATTTTAGTACCTTTATTTTGCACCGGCTGACCACACATTTAATACGAAAACGGCCATAAATTAAAATAGTTCTTCATCTGCCACCATCGATAGGCCAAACCATTGGGTTCAAATATCATAAATACACATATGGCGAGCCCGAAAGCGGCCTCTTTAAGAAACAGAAAGTCCATAAGCAGCCTTTCTCCCCAGCTGGTATCCACAAACCCCATCACACCAAGCTGCAATAGCTCCATGACTACAACCATGAATATGGACCCGAAAATAGTGCCGTGGATTGAACCGACCCCGCCGATGAGAATGACACCGACCAGCCACAAAGACCAGAACCAGGGAAAATGTTCGGGGCTGATGGCCGCAAGATTGCTAATCCAGAACGCCCCGGCAATTCCGCCGATAAAACCTGCGACATAAAACGCAAGCAGCTTGTATTTGAAAACATTAATCCCCATCACCTCTGCGGAAATGTCATTGTCACGTATGGCCACCCAGGCCCTGCCCACACGGGTCCTGAGCAAATTAACCACCCCAACAACACAAATAATCACTAAAACAAGCATCATAAAATAAACCTTAAGATCACTGTTGATAATCCACGGCCCAACCTTGATGGTTCCCGGAGGCAAAGAAAAAGCCTGTCCTCGTCCACCGATCTGGCTCACATATCCTGTAAGAATAAAATCTACGGTAATGAATTGAGCGGCCATAGTGGTTAAAATCAGATAAAACCCTTTGACCCTGGCACATGGGAGTCCGAACAAAACACTCCACATACCGGCTGCAAATGCGGCAATTAGGATGCTTGCAGGATAAGCGATACCGAAATCCATCATAAATTTTGGCCAGGGGAATTCAAGGATAAGCAGGGTGCTTGTATATGCGCCCACGGCAATAAACGCAGCATGGCCCAGGGTTATCTGGCCGCAAAAACCGATTAAAAGCTGCACGCCTAAAGCCCCAAGTATCGTATAGCCGATCTGGTTACACACACTGAGCCAATAAGAATCTGCAAACAATGGAATAACAACAAACAGGATGATAAAAAGAACAATCATCTTGCTCTTGATAAACCTGGTCTGCCACCACCCATGATCCTGATGATAATTCTGATGATAAACACCACAGGGAAGCCAGGTTGTTGACATAT
>Ga0210124_1000151_pt1:0-27500 | contig 40397 bp, 30 predicted proteins | sample Muzzi_PWC_D2_FD_185554 | JGI IMG/M metagenome (GOLD analysis project Ga0210124, IMG submission 185554) | Wetland microbial communities from San Francisco Bay, California, USA, that impact long-term carbon sequestration - Muzzi_PWC_D2 (SPAdes) | ecosystem: Environmental > Aquatic > Marine...
ACAGGGGATAACGTGTCAGCCGACCTCCAATATCATTGATTTTTCCGCCCAATCGTCCGGAAAAAAAATTGCTTCCTGATGCATAGCGCAACCCGGCATCGATGGTATACTTTTCCGAGACATCACGGCCTTCGGTAACAACGCCGATCTGAAAGTTGGATCCGTCGTAGAAAGCATCGGGCACCAAATAATTCGGGAGGATACTTTTAGAGAGTTTGTAAGGTTTGGCGTTTAAAGAAAATTCTGATTTTAGGGGGGCAGTGGTGTCCTTCCAGTCGGTTTTAAATTCAGTCCGGGGTCCTTCGTCCAAGTTCATCTCTGCAACCTGCCAGCCGTTGGTTGCCAGGCAAAGATAGTTGTCCCGGCGTGGCAAAATCGCTGCGGTTTTACACCGGGTCAGCGGCTGCATGCGGGTATCGTGGATTTGAAATCGACCCGAAATATTGGAGGCAAAAACCAGGCGGCCCTCTCGAATCCAAGGATCTATCTCCAAAGAAGGTGCTGTGGTCATCCGGTGCCAGGCTTTGTCATAGAGCCAAATGTCCCAGTTGCCGTTCTGATTGGCTGACACGGCAATGCGTCCCTGCTGGTCCATAACGGGGCCCGACATCTGGATGACACCCGGCGGTCCGGGAATAAGGGCAATCGCATCCAGCTGGGGTCCCAAAAGGCGGGTTGTTAAAGACACCTTGCCTTTTGGCAGCAGAATCAGATAAGGACGATGACCCTTTCGGGTGACAGCCACACCCCCAGGGCCTGGATCCCAGACGTGATCAACATCATATGGCCAGGATGTATCGCCATGGTACTCAATGAGTCTGGAAATACCTTTGTCGTCGTATTCTGATAGCCACAGGATCTTATGCGCATCCATAAATCCGTAACGGCTCCGGCGTTGCAGCTTTATAACACCGGGATAGATTCCTGAACGATTCCAATAGATAAAGGGGTCGGGCCAGTATCCGGCGATATGCAGACCTTTGTTCGTATGATTTTCAATGTGGTGTTCCATTTTAAAGCTTTGCCAGAGAGCGCTCCAGGTGGTTCCAAAGGCTTCTTTGGCTTTCAAATCAATTTCAATGGGGATAATACCGCGACCGTGCCTTTGGATGAAATCCAGGAGACGATCCCATCCGTATTTTTTGTAAATCCAGAAGACAAAAGGCCGACCGTAGATGATATAACCATAGTGTCCCGGCCAAAGTTCGGGATGGTTGCTGACCAAATCCAGGTCAGGGGGGGCGGTGGTTCCGAAGATTTCGGCCGAAATGGGATCCAGCAGGGTTTTGTCTTGGTACAACTTATAAAGCAAGGCGCAGAGGCCGTCTAAAATCCACTCCGGCAGGACAATGTTGGGTGAAATGATTTCCCCAAGCACCGTATGCGCCTTGGCAGGGATGCCGTCACGAACATTAAATATGGCCTGTAAGCAAAGACCCCGAAAAAGAAAATAGGTCCAAGGGTCAGACTCGGTGTAGCCGTCTTCCATTACGCCGGGGGCCCGAAGGGGGATGCGGATCTCGCGATGAGGAATCATGTTTACACGCACTTCAGGTAAATCTAATTCCTCGTCCAGAACCACATGCAGGGGATAGCGAATCGTTAAGTGTTGACTTGAGAGGAAAGTGACAATTTTCTGAAAGTTTTCCAACAATTGTGTGGCAACTTGATCCTCCTTCTCGGGAAAGTAAAGGAGCAGACCGTCTTTTTCAACCAGTTGAAGTGCCCATCCGTTTACAACTGGAAATATGAGCAACAGTATTACCAACAGCAATATTCGTTTGATCAACTGCACAACTCCCCACATTTATTTTCACCTAAATTGAGCGTTTCAAATAGTGGCAGAATAGTATAAACTAAATTATTTCATTAATCGCTCAACTTAGGTTTCAGCTATTTTTCGGCGCCATTTTAGTTTAAATCCAAACCGCTGCTTCCCAATAAAGATTTGATGGAACTAACAGAGAGAGTCTGGATTGTCAATCGCTGAATTCTCTACAACGCTTCAAAATTACGAACAATTTGGGCTTTGTACTCATTGTTAAAACTTAATGGGGCCGGAACGTGCTTTTTAGCCATGAGTCCTCTATATTAAATCCACAAAGGCCTATCAAGGGATCTATGGGCTGAATTTCTGAAAGATCTTTAAAGTACATGCCTTTGTTGTCTTTGGGTGATAAATCCATCATCGTATAATCTTTTCATTTAATTGATTGACAGGATTTCAACTGAGGTAATATCTATATAATTGACGGGTTGGGGAGTTTTTCTAAACAACCGCTATATTCAAGGATTTAGGACAAAAACTCCCCGCCCCCTCAATAGATGGGCACTATTTAGACTATTTATGTGTCCAGTCGGAAAAAATAAAGGGCGTTTATATGAATCAGTTATAACTACGGAGGTTGATTTTGTGGACTTTTACTAGAGACGGTTTTTTCTCGGCAGTGTTTGACAGATACTGCAAACGCGGCGAATTGATGATCCGGTCGCGGTGCAAGGATGATCTTGTCCGGTTGGCAAAGAAGTTACATGGCTATTCTGATGAATCTGAAATTTTGGGAATAAAACATGCAGATTACCAATACCGTATGAAAATCACAAAAAACGATTGGGCGGATTACTTGTCAAACTGCGCCCATGATATTGATTATGCAAACGTCAAGAACAATATCGTTTCAACCGGTGATGACTTGCGTCAAGATGCCTACTATCAGGTATGGACTGCGTTGTATTGCTGGCAGTCAAAGTTGAATAATGCATAATTTTTTGACATAATATGGCACATCTTACTGACCCAACCTGATATCATTCGAATTTTATCACCTTATGAACCGAGGACAAATAACGGCTTATCTTAATTTCATTTCTGTGGAAGCAGATTGTTTTTTTGTAGATCTTTAATCACCACGTTAATCACATCATCAATATCGTCATGTGGTCATTCTTTTTTGAGTGATTTGATTTTGGTGTTGACCTGTACTAAACACCCTGATATAAAGTGTTGGTGCTGTTGTATATAAACGCCCATATAAAACGCTTAAGTCAAGCGTTAATCAAAAGCGTTGAAGGGGAAAATTTATGCTGACAATAGAACAAAGGCGACAAACAGATAGAAAGCGACGGGAACGCTGGCGTAAAAGAAAACTCGAACAGGGTTGCAAGCAGATTCAACTCATGTTGACACCGGAAGCCCAGACAATTTTAGAGCATGAGAAATCCCGAACAGGTGAGCCTTATGTCCAAATCATTCACCGTGCAATCTTGGGCCTTGATATAGGCTTTACAATCACATCTTCAAAAAATAAGGCACAGTCCATAATTTCAGAGATGAGAAAGGTTCAGACAAACGACTCAGGCAAAACAACACCACGAACAAAAATTTCAGACAAAAAAAAGGCCGGTCAACAGGACCAATTAAAATTATTCTGAGGATCGAAGACTTAAGGCTGGACCGATATACTTATCCTTTTTTTTTGTGTTGATTCGTGCTAATATTGTATGAACAATTCAGATAGAATACCTTACAAAACAAGGACGTAAAAACGGAACACCAGCCGTAACGTGTTGTACCATTTGATCTGTATAAACTTGCCTTAGCTTGAGAGTGTTTATGGCCTTAAAAAATATAGGATCCTATTTGGTCAAGAGTCAATCCTGTGATCAACAGGTGATCGAAGCGGCATTTGAAAAGCAGATCACTTTAGAACATAAAGGGATATATAGACCCATCGGCCAGATCATTATCGAGAACGGAGATCTGAATCCCAAGGAACTGCGATCTGTCCTTCAGCGTCAAGGGGAGGACATGCTCCGTTCTGTGGCGCTTTTTAAAAATCTGTCTCCGAGATTGATCGCGGAAATTTCCAAGATTGCAGAGTATTGGGCTTTACCCAGGGGCCAGGTCATTATTCATGAAGGAGATCAGGGGGATTCTTTCTACCAGATCATTTCAGGTTCGGCTCGTGTTTTCCGGATCTCGGAAGATGGTGTTGACGTTACCCTGAACACTATGGGGCCCGGAGACAGCTTTGGTGAGATGGCACTGTTGACCGGAGAACCTCGCTCCGCATCAGTAGAAACTCAAGAGACATGCGGTCTTCTAGAAATTTCGAAGCAGGCCTTTGACAAGCTGGCATCTGAAATTCCTGAATTTTCACTGGCACTCTCCAAAATCCTTTCCAGCCGGTTGAACAGGGGGAGTATTGAACTCGTTCATGTCTCGGCCACCGAAAAGGCATACCAGCGTTTTATTTCCAAACAGAGCGTTGGGGTTGAGCCGAAGTTGATCGGTCGAAGTAAGGCGGTCAAACAGCTTCAGGACGAAATAAAAGAGGTAGCCAAAAATGACAGCGCCGTAATGATTTTGGGAGAATCCGGAACCGAAAAGGGCGATGTGGCCGGGCTGATTCACTGGGATAGCCAAAGAAAGGAAGGCCCTCTCTTATCCATTGACATCAAGACCGTCAGAATCGGGAGAAATGTTGATCGCCCTCAAAAGGATGATCCCATTCGCCTTGAACTTGCCCAAAGCAGTGCCCTCTTCGGACATGCCAAGGGAACATTGTCTTTTGCACCGGAAAGGCGGCTCGGTTTGTTCCAGATCGGGGATGGCGGCACGGTAGTTCTTGAGAATGTTGAACATTTGACAGACAGTGCTCAGAGCAAATTGGTCGATTTTATTCAGAATAGTCGTTTTCAGCCCTTGGGTGACCAGACGTTTATACATTCCTCGGTCCGGGTTATGGCGACAAGTTCTATAGACATTAACCAACGGGTTCAGGATGGCAGATTCAATAAACAGCTGTTCGATATTTTAGGAAAAAATCAAATCCTGACCGTACCGCCGCTTAGAAAGCGAAAAAAAGATCTCCGTCAGCTTGCCGAATACCTTATAGAATACTACAGCAGAAAGGCTGGGAAATCCATCGACGGCATTGACCTTGATGCCTACAAAAGCATCATGGCATATGACTGGCCGGGTAATACGGACGAACTCGGAACGGTTATCCGGCGAGCCGTAAATCTTGCTCAGAGCAACCGCTTAATCCCTGAAGACATCCTCATCGGTACGGCACCCCTGGTTGCAGAAAGATTGAGTTTTAATCTTTTGAATGTTGATCGAATTCGTCGGTTATTTCAGAGCAGCGCTTTTCCAGGTTCGGCCCAACTGGTGGCAGCTATCTTTTTTTTTCTGATCATTTACTTGGGTTTTTTAGGCACTCAGACACAGAGTCACGATGTATCTCTTGAATTAACCTGGGGGCTATGGGAACCTTTGGTCATTTTGAGTTGTATCCTATCTGCCAGAATATGGTGTGCCATCTGTCCGGTGGGAGCTTCAAGTTCGATCATAAGCCGCAAATTTGGTCTAAACCGCAATGTTCCCTCTTTTATCCGCAATTATGGCAGCTATCTGGCCGTTGCCGGCATAGTTGCCATTTTTTGGTCCGAAGTCGTGTTTAATATGCCGTTTTCTCCCCGGGCCACGGCAATTTTGATTTTGTCAATTTCCGTTCCTGCGCTCATACTTGCCCTGGTTTACAAGCGTAGGATCTGGTGTCGCTTTCTCTGTCCACTCGGCAAATTGGTAGGATTTTTTTCAAGATGTTCGATATTGGAATTACGCGCCAATCAAAATATATGCAATAATGATTGCATGGAGAACAGCTGTTATGTCGGGAAGGATCATCAGGCAGGTTGTCCTGTTTTTGAGGCGCCTTTTATACTTCATAACAACCAGGACTGCATCCTCTGTGGGAATTGTATAAAAAACTGCGCCAACCAGGTCCCGGCCCTTAATCTGAGAATACCCGGCCAAGAGCTTTGGACGTTCCGCAAACCTGACCTCACAATGGCAATTTTGGTATCTGTCATTATGGGAACCCAATTCTTTAGAGGTCTGGAAACAAACGGATATTTCCATCAATTTGCCTTCACACAGACTCAACCGTGGATTTTTTATTCGGTGTTGATGATCATATCAACTTTATTAGCGTTTTTATTTGTTAAAGCAGCCGGGAAAACGGTTTTGAGTTCTAAAAAAACCTTGTCGTCACGTATAACGCAAAATCTTGTTGCCTATGCTTTTGTCCCGATGGTGGTTGTTTTTGAGTTGAGTTTCCATTTTGAACGATTGATAAGCCGAGGCGGTCAGTTTTTACCCGCACTGGGCAGGCAGCTTGGGGTTGATTGGGATTTCCTCATGGTGAGTATGAGCCCCTGGTGGATCAAATTTCATCAGGTAGCGTTTATTCTGGTCGGTGTTTTGGCTTCGAGAGCCGTACTTAAAAATAATCTTCGCTTGCACGAAGATTCTCCAAAACTACGCCTTTCTTTCCGGCATCAATGGTCCATTCTATTGCTCGCAGGGGTGTATATTTACCTTTTATGAACCGGTTGCCAAATCATTTCGGAATGCTCTTCTATTGGCCCTAATCAGTTGATGAGGGCCATGTCACTTCAAATCCCTTGGATCCAATTCTTTACCTGTATCATCTCTGTCCCCAAGTATTGGCATAGATCTGATACACTTCCGATGCGGATCGAAGCCCTAATGTGTCTACTCAATTTGTATTTCGACGGATTCTTCAACAGTATTACGGAATCGAATCACATGTTCGGGGTTCTTATGCGGCTCTATGCCCAGTGAGATAATACCGGATTCCTTTAGTTGGGCCATATCCCTGCAGATAACAACCGGTTGTTGATTCGCTTCGCCGACAAAACTGCCATTGGAACTGTGATCCAACAAAAAGAACTTACCTCGTTTGCAAATAATCGTGGCGTGCTTACGGGATACCAAGGCATGTTGTACGATTAAATCACAGCCTCTATGACGGCCCATGACTAAATCTGGGGCCGGGTCATTGAGACTTATTATCCTGTCCTTATAACTGAGTTCAAGGCTGGCAGATGGGGGAACCACGGATAAAGCCGGAATAAATTGTGTTACGTCGCTTTGACTGAAAAGAGTCTGGTAAATAGTGAGAGGCTGTTCCTTCCCTTTCACACTCACCTCGCCCAACTTACGAGTCAGGACTCGATGGTCGGCGGACAACTGCTGCCAGGCATCCTCCGAAAGAATGACCTCCTCGTCTTTGGCTAAATTGGTAACCCGTGCTCCCACATTAACAGCATCACCAAAAATAGAACCCTGTTGCGATATCACCGGTCCCCAATGAATACCGCCATGAACAGCCACCGACCGGGGAAGAGGATTTTGAATAATGCTCTGTGCTGCTTTAAAGGCGGCATCGACATCTAAAAACGTGCACAGAATACCGTCTCCGCGGGTCTCGATCAGTTCGCCTCCGTTATGTGTCACCATTGATTGCATGTCCTGAATGCATTGGGAAGTGAGCGTCATGGCGCTTTCATCACCATATTCAACATACAAACGCATGCTTCCACATAGAAACAGTGGAAAATTATTTAAAATTAATTGTCAAGCTTAACCACAATGGGTTTAGATTGCCAATTTTATTTTGAAGAGCATCTTTTATATGCTAATGTATTTATTATAATAATGGATGCATGTCAAGGACCTAATTGAACCCCTATCCACCATAACATTTGCCACATATCAACACACTAATGGAAAAGTGTGTATGTAAATTTTAAATATGAGTGACGCTCTTCAGGGAATCGCCGTAATTATATAAGCGGCCGTCAGGTGCGCTGTAAATACAGATGTGAGGATAGGGGAAATCCTAAGATTAAAATGGGAACACGTACTAAATGGGTTCATATACCTCGGAGAAACAAAGGCTAAAGGACCAAAGCAAATACCACTCAACGATGACCTATATGAAATGTTCAAGCAGATCAGGAAAAAGCAGCATTAACATCAAAGTATGGTTTTACATATAAAGACAAACCGAATTAGAAGCGTAAAGAAGGCTTTTAAATCGGTGCTGAATCGAGCGGGGATAAATGACTTTATTTAGGTTCCTCGATTTGAGGCACATATTCGCAAAGCAGATACTTATGAGAGGTGGAACCCTGGGTGACATTCAAGAACTTGGGCCATAAGACAATGATTATGACTTTGAGATATGCTCATTTAACACAAGAGTATAATAAAAAGCGGTTAACCTGCTAAATGGATTAACCGCTTCGAAAAAAGTTGATTATCACAAAACTGTCACAAATCTCTGCCAAGAAAAAAGTGCCAGCCTGTAGTCTGCTGATTTTTTTGGTCGGGGCGAGAGGATTTGAACCTCCGACCCCTTGAACCCCATTCAAGTGCGCTTCCAGACTGCGCCACGCCCCGACGATAAAAAGATGATTAACACTTCAAATAATCTATGTCAACCTAAACCGAGCGTTTAAAATAATGACAGGGCCATAAAAAAGTGATAAATATAAACGCTCAATTTAGGTCAAGATGTGACCTGAATCTTGAGTGAAAAGTGGTGAGTATTTGTTTGGTACGATATGTTGTAATAATTTGTTGGATATTTCAACATAGTGTCAAAATTATGTTGACGATTGCATAAAAAGAACGTTTTATTCAATGACTGTCGTTTGTAAACAACGGAGATGACATGCTGAGCAAGGACAATGAATCGATCAGGCCTCCTCGCCTGAAGCCGGGAGACACCATCGGCATTGTTGCGCCGGCAGGTCCGTTTGATCCGGAAAAATTCATGAAAGGGAAAGCCGTTCTGGAATCCATGGGGTTTCAAACGTTTTTTGATGAAGGTATTTTTCAAAAACATGGATTTCTGGCCGGAACCGACAGCCAGAGGTCGGATCAGGTGAATCGTTTGTTTGCCGATCCTTCTGTTCAGGCAATCGTTTGTGCCCGTGGCGGATATGGAAGCATGCGCATCCTTCCGTTTCTCGATTTTGAAACCATTCAAACGCATCCCAAAATCTTTTTGGGGTTCAGCGACATTTCGGTGTTGCTGGCCATGCTGTATGATCGGTGCGGCCTGGTGACCTTTCACGGGCCTCTGGTCACTACCCTGGCAAAAGCCAGTGAAAAGACCATCATGGCCATGAAAACGGCCCTGACATCCGACGCGCCGCTTGTAATGATCCCTGAAGACGGCCAGGTGATCAAGCCGGGAGTTTGTTCAGGGCTTGTGACCGGTGGTAACCTGACGACATTGTGCCATTTAGTCGGAACACCCTATGCTCCGAATTTTAGGGGAAAGATTCTACTCCTTGAGGATGTGGGAGAGATGCCGTACCGTATCGACAGAATGTTGACACAGATGAAACTGGCCGGATGTTTCAACGAAATTGCCGGACTGATTCTCGGCACTTTTAAAGAATGCGGTCAACTGAATGAAATTGTCGGAATTTTTAACACTATATTTGAAGATGCGGATATCCCGATTTTGGCCGGCATTGACGCGGGCCATGGAGAACATAATCTGACAATTCCAATGGGGCTGGGCGCAACCCTGGATACCCATAAAAAAAGGTTGCTCTTTCATGAACCAGCTACTTTGGCATAAGGGCTGCATTCATATCGCTTTGAAAAAAATATATGGTGATGATGGGGTACCTTTATCGGAAATATCATATAGTGTGATGGGACAATGAAGCACGTTGACCGTTTGATGAAAGATGCCGTTGTAAACAATGTGTTTCCCGGCGGGGTCCTTTTGGTTTCGCAGAATCGCAACATTGTTTTTTTTGAAGCTTACGGTGATGCCAATCTTTTTTCCGGTCGTAAAATGACCAAGGAAACGGTTTTCGACCTCGCCTCTCTGACAAAACCTTTGGCCACGGCCCTTGCCGTTATGGAGCTGATCCGACAATCCAGGTTGACCTTAAAGGACCATCTGGGATCCATTTTTCCTTCATTTAAAAACACCGACAAAGAAAGGATCCGGGTAGAAAATCTGCTGTATCATAACTCAGGATTTCCGGATTATCGTCCCTATTATAAATTGGTAAAAAGATTAGAACCCGGGCAGAGAAAAGATGCCTTAAGAGAACTTCTGATCAAAGAGCCGCTGGTCCATTCACCCGGCCATCAGATGGTATACAGTGATTTAGGATTTATGGTGCTGTGCTGGGTGATCGAAGAGGTGGCAGGAATTCGCCTGGATCGTTTTGTTTCGGAAAATATTTATCGCCCTTTGGGCCTTAAGTCGCTATTTTTTATGCCGGTTGATAGCAAAACTCCTGATGTAGAATTTGCCGCTACCGAGAGATGTCCGTGGCGGGGCATGCTTTTGGAGGGTGTTGTTCACGATGATAATGCATATTCGGTGGGCGGTATCGAAGGGCATGCCGGCCTTTTCGGGACGGCCGGCGATGTTTTTTATCTTCTTTCCGAGCTGATGGCTGTAAATGGAGGATCTGTTTCAAAAGGGGTTTTTGATGTTGATTTAACCAGACGTTTTTTACGTCGAAATAAACATGTCGGCCGGACACTCGGTTTTGACACCCCATCTTCAAAGGGCTCGAGTTGCGGCCGGTATTTTTCAAAAAGAACCGTGGGGCATCTTGGGTTCACCGGTACATCGTTTTGGATGGATCTGGAGCTAGGAATTGTTATTATTCTGTTGACCAATCGCATCCATCCGTCCCGGGATAATGACCGGATAAAGGCCTTCAGACCGAAATTGCATGATGCGGTCATGGAAATTTTGTGAATGACAGATTAGCAGGGTGTTAATTGGCACAAATATTGCTTAAATCCAATTATGATACTATTTTTTAAAATCACAGACTCCAATCAAAAAGATGGATACTGTGATAATTCTCTTGTCATTATAAACCAATTTTGATAATTAAAAATATTTTATAATATCTTTTAACATCAGGCATATTTCAAAGATTGTAAATATAATATTAAAACAAGCAGACATATAAACATTTAGCGTGTGAAAATGAGGGGTTATGGCTCTATTTTGGGATAAACTGCTCGGTTATTTTTCCAGTGACCTTGCCATTGATCTGGGTACGGCAAATACTCTTGTTTATGTTAAAGGTAAAGGCATTGTGTTGAATGAACCTTCAGTGGTTGCGGTCCGAACGGATAATCGCATGAAAAACCGCGTTCTGGCTGTTGGGCTTGAAGCCAAGAATATGCTGGGAAGAACACCCGGTCACATTGTGGCCATTCGACCTATGCGCGATGGCGTTATTGCTGATTTTGAAGTTACCGAAGCGATGCTTCGTCATTTTATCCATAAGGTTCACAACAGGAGGACGTTTGTCCGACCGAGGATTGTGATCGCTGTGCCGTCCGGAATTACCCAGGTTGAGAAACGTGCCGTCAAGGAATCGGCTGAATCAGCCGGTTCGCGTGAGGTGTTTCTGATTGAAGAACCCATGGCGGCGGCCATCGGTGCCGGCCTTCCCATTACCGAACCCATATGTAATATGGTTGTTGATATTGGTGGCGGTACCACCGAAGTCGCGGTCATTTCTCTTGCAGGAATCGTTTACAGCCGGTCCATTCGTGTGGCGGGTAATAAAATGGATGCTGCCATTATTCATTATATCAAACGGAAATATAACCTGCTGATCGGCGAACGGACAGCTGAAATCATTAAAACGACTATCGGAAATGCATATCCTGAGCCCCAGGATCTTGAAACAATAGAAGTCAAAGGCAGAGACCTTGCATCAGGAATACCCAAGATTTTGGCCATTGATTCTGAAGAAATTCGGGTGGCAATTTCAGAACAGATAGATGCTATAGTTGAAACCGTTAAAATAGCATTGGAGCAAACACCGCCTGAATTGGCTGCCGATATTGTCGATAGAGGAATTGTATTGACAGGTGGTGGCGCACTATTAAAGAATTTGGACAAGCTTCTCAGGGAGGAAACCAGTCTTCCTATAACGATAACCGAGGATCCATTACTTACGGTGGCGCTTGGCTCTGGTGCAGCTCTCGATAACATTGACATCCTCAAGCAAGTTGTAATCCCGTAGATAAATGTTTTCGAAAAAGATGGTAATGATTATTGGCGTGATCGTTCTGATTGCTGTCAACATCATACTCCTTTCTGTTTTCAATCGCCGTTATATTTCTTATTACAGGCCCGGACGGATCGCTACTTCTTTAATCGCCCCTTTTCAGAAGGCTTCCACCAGTTCCATCCGTTTTGTAAGAGATATTTGGCGACATTATTTCTTTTTGGTTAATGCTGCCAAAGAGAATGATAATTATCAAAAAGCGTTAAACAAAGCTTTTGAAAACAACATACAGCTCAAAGAGCTTAGACTTTCCAATTCCCGTCTTCGAGATTTGCTGAATTTTGAAAAAACGATAACAGATCGCGTTCTTTCAGCCGAAGTCATCGGCAAGGATCCTTCCCCCTGGTTTAAAACCGTTCTTATCGATAAAGGCAAAAACGACGGGATTGAAACAGGTATGGCTGTGGTGGTTCCCAAAGGAATCGCAGGGCAGGTCACAGATGTGTCCGCCAATTATTCAAAAGTGTTGTTGATTATCGATCATAACAGCGCGGTGGATGCATTGGCACAAAATGACAGAGCGCGAGGCATCATCAAGGGAGGTATGGCTGGACAATGCCTTTTTAAATATGTACTTCGCAAACATGATATTGAAATAGGTGATATCGTCATTTCATCCGGGTTGGATGGCGTTTTTCCAAAAGGGCTTGCCGTAGGGTATGTTTCGGCAGTCTTTAAGCCAAAATCCGGGATATTTCAGGAAGTGACCGTGACACCATATGTCGATTTTGAAAAACTTGAAGAGGTTCTGATTGTATTGAACCCGAAAAAGAAACAATTTGAGCCAGAGCAATGACGTATTGTTTACATATCTTTATATGCCTTTGCCTGATCGTCATTCAGACGACAGTTATGCCCTATATTCCTTTATTTGAAAGATTCTATGATCTTTTAACCCCCTTTATTATTTATTTAAGTATCTTCCGTTCCGCTCGTGAAAGCATGGTTATTGTTTTTATTTTTGGCTTTTTCATGGATATCATTTCCGGAGGGCCTTTTGGTCTCTATTTGACAGCCTATGTATGGCTGTTTATTAGCGCGAGATGGGCAATAACCTTTCTGCATGTCGGTGACAGCCTGCTTTTGCCATTTGTTGTTGCTGCGGGAGTGTTAATGGAGAATTTCTTATTCATTGGAATCAGTGCGATGTTTGAACAAAGTCCACGAGTCTTTGAAGCAATGGTGAGCACAATTTTCGTACAGGTTTTATGGGCATTATTCACCGGCCCTTTTTTTCTGATGTTCTTTAATTATTCACATCGGCGGTGGGATCAATGGTTCATGAAAATATTTGTAAAGAAAAATTGATGAATTCGTAAAAGGTCGAATTCATCGCGTTCTATGTTTTAAGTGTTAGGTTTAAGATGGTTTTCTTTCGTGGATTTACATATGCTTAAAACTTTATACCTAAAACTTAATACATTCATAAAAGGAAAACATTACTTTTTGCGAAACCATCAAAATTAAACAAAAACATTTTGCTGAGGAACGATTTGACCAAATATTTAAAAACTGCAGATCAGGATTGGTATAAACAACGACTGGTTAGAATAGCGTTTTGTGTTGCAGGGACTTTTTGTCTGATTTTTTTACGTTTGTTTTACCTCCAGGTGATTAACGGTGAAGAGTTAAGGCGATTATCTGAAAACAATTGTATTCGCCTGCAAAGTACAGATCCATCCAGAGGAATGATTTTTGATCGTAATGGAATACGGCTGGTTGATAATCGACCGGCTTTCGATCTTAACATTGTGTTAAAAGATGCCAAATCGGTTGAGCAGACCGTCAAAAAATTGTCTAATTACATCAATGTTCCCGAATCCGAACTGATGTCAAAGATCGAGAACGACAAAACGGTTTCATCCTATAAACCGATACTTTTGAAAAAGGATATCGGGAGGGATACTTTGGCTGCCATCGAGGTGCGAAAATACGATCTTCCAGGGGTTGTTGTCGATGTAAAACCTCGCCGACACTACATAGAGCGACAGACGGCCGCTCATCTCATCGGGTATTTGAGCGAGATAAACGCCAATGAACTGAATTCCGGAGAATATCCAGGGTATACGGTTGGCGATTACATCGGGAAGTTTGGAATCGAAAAAGTATTTGAGTCCTTCCTTCAGGGGACAAGAGGGGGGCGCCAGGTTGAAGTCAATGTCATGGGCCAGGTGGTTAGAATTTTAAAAACAGTGGATGCCCAGCCAGGGAAGAACCTTTATCTGACAATTGATCTGCGTGTCCAGAAAAAGGCTGAGGCGCTGTTGAAAGATGTCGCCGGCGCTGTTGCAGCCATGGATCCTCAAACAGGCCAAATCCTTGCTTTGGCAAGCTCTCCTTCGTTTGACCAGAATATCTTTGTTGACGGCATGTCGCATGAGCAGTGGGACGCTCTAATTTCCAATCCGTTAAGACCGTTGGAAAACAAGGTTATCCAAGGTGAGTATCCTCCGGCATCTACGTTTAAAATTATTACCGCAATTGCGGGACTTGAGGAAGGCGTTATCGATAAGGATACGACCTTGTATTGTCCTGGATATTATAAATATGGGAATCGGGTTTACAGGTGCTGGAAGGCTGCAGGTCACGGCAGTGTCAATGTGATCAAGGCTCTGGCTGAATCCTGTGACGTTTTTTTCTATCAGGTTGGCCAAAAGCTTGGCATAGAGCGTTTGTCAATGTACGCCATTGCTTCGGGTTTGGGATCGCCTACCGGAATCGATCTGGATCACGAAGCAGCAGGGCTTATTCCGACAAAAGAATGGAAAAAGCGTCGTACCGGTGTTGCCTGGCAGGGGGGAGAAACTCTCTCGGTTGCCATTGGACAAGGCTATGATCTTGCAACACCCTTGCAGATGCTTGTTTTTGCATCAGCAGTGGCAAATGGCGGAAAACTATTAAAGCCTTCAATACTCAAGTCTGTCTATTCACCGGAAGGATCGGTTATTCTTGAAAGTAAAACGCAGTTGGTCGGCAAGCTGCCTGTCAGTAAGCAAACATTGGAGATAATAAAAGAGGGCCTTAAAGAGGTTGTTAACAATCCAAAAGGGACCGCATGGATTGCTCACGTCGAGGGCCTTGATATCAGTGGAAAAACAGGGACTGCTCAGGTGGTTGGGCGCAGCATTGAGCACGGTCTGTCTGAAGAAAAATTGTCACACCGGCTAAAATCACATGCATGGTTTGTTGCTTATGCGCCATCTGATGATCCTAAAATAGCAGTTTCTGTCATGATTGAGCACGGCGGTCATGGATCAAGCGCGGCGGCGCCCATCGCAAGGGAAATCATTAAAACTTATTTTGGACAAGATGAAAACTCAGAACCGGACAAACTGAAAGTTGCCGGTCACCAGTAGCACACAAAAAAAACATAATGGATTTAAGAAAAAATGATCGATCGCAGATTTGTAAAACATTTTGACTGGGGCCTACTTGGGCTCACGTTTTTGATTGTAGCCATGGGGCTTTTAACGCTCTATAGTGCAGTCACATCATCAACGGCAGGACCGCAAAAAATACTGTATTTTAAGCAACTGGTCTGGTATTGCATCGGACTGGCAGCAATGATTTTTCCTCTTTTCATTAATTACAAGTTGTTGGATCGATGGGCTCCTGTCATCTATGCAATGTGTATGCTCCTGTTATTATATGTATTGTTTTTCGGTAAATATGTGGCAGGGGCACGACGCTGGATTATGATAGGACCTGTTTCAATTCAGCCGTCGGAACTTGCCAAAATTGCTGTCATCATCATTCTGGCAAGGTATTATTCCAAACACGCCGATATCGGAGGATTAAATTTGCGTGAGCTGTTTACCCCGTTTGTATTGGCGATAATTCCTTTTATTTTAATTGTTAAACAGCCGGATTTGGGTACAGGCATGCTTTTGCTTTTAATTGCCGGTTCAATGACAGTTTTTGCAAAAATAGAAAGACGTTCGCTTTTATGTATCATCACTTCGTGTACCATAACGGTTCCTTTGGTTTGGTTTTTTTTAAAAGGATATCAAAAGCGGCGGATATTGACATTTTTAGATCCGGAACGTGATCCATTGGGTGCCGGCTATCACATTATACAATCCAAAATTGCCATTGGTTCGGGTATGATTTCCGGCAAAGGCTTTTTAAAAGGAACTCAAAACGCACTCGCCTTTTTACCTGAACAACACACGGATTTTATTTTTTCTGTTTTGGCCGAGGAATGGGGATTTATCGGAGCTTTTTTTCTGTTATGCTTGTTTTTGATTTTTATCATTTGGGGATTGAACATTGCGTATCGGTGCCGAGAGCCCTTTGGTACCTTTATCGCTGTCGGGGTTACCTCAATGATCTTCTGGCAAGTATTTATCAATATCGCCATGACAATGGGACTGATGCCGATTGTCGGCGTGACGTTGCCGTTTATCAGTTACGGCGGTTCATCGGTCATTACCACAATGATTTGTGTCGGCCTTTTGCTGAACATCAGCATGAGACGCTTCCTTGCTGAATAGCCGCAAGATGCTCCACATCGTCAAACCCATTACCCTATCATTCTCGATGGGGTGAAGTTTGTAAGTTCTATTCTGCTATTTTATAGCTCGGGGGGGGTATGATAAAAACAAAAAAACCTGACACGATAACCATGTTGCTTGGACCGGGTACCACCATCGAAGGGACCGTCGAGTTCGAAAATACGGTTCGACTTGAGGGGAATGTCGTCGGAAAAATTCATAGCGCTGACGGTAATCTGATCATCGGAGAGACAGCTACCGTTAATGGGGAGATCATGGTTAACGTTGCCATCATAATGGGCCGGGTAAAGGGTAAAATCTATGCCGGGAAAAGAGTAGAGGTCTATCCGCCTGGGCGTATTGAAGGAGATATTGAGTGTCCGGCGATTCTCATTAAATCCGGGGTCATATTTAATGGAAATTGTACCATGAAAGTGTGAACAATTTCCGTGTAACGGAAACAGATGATATGAAATATTTTCCTTCCTCCTAAAAGCCTGCCGAAAATTAAAAAAAACCTTTGACAACATCATTGCCTGATGTTATAGACCGCCGAGTTAAAAACGTAAGTGGACAGAATTCTATTTTAAAATTCATTTAAAATTCATTTAAAAAAATTGGATTGCAGGTTTCAGCGATGGAGGATCTTTATATGAAAATTTCCGGTTTAAACCTGAAAAATCATATCGTTTTCATTTTGTTTCTATCCCTATCTTTTGTGTCGTTTTCAGGGGTGGCTTTTGGTGCTTCAATATCGGTTTTGCCAGACATATCCCTTTTTGTACAAATCGCCAATTTTCTCATTATTATATGGGTACTCAATATCATTTTGTACCGTCCGATTCGAAAAATACTCATTGAGAGAAAGGAAAAAATTACAAGTCTGGAGCAGAATGTCGAAAAACTGAATGAAGACGCGGCCGGGAAAGATGAGGCATTCCTTTCAGGTATAAAAGATGCCAGGACCAGGGGATTAAATGAAAAAGAAGTCTTGTTAAAAGAGGCTGCTGAGGAAGAAAAAAAGATCGTTGAACAGATTAATCAAAAGGCTCAGGCCAATCTTGCGGAAGTTCGCGAAAAGGTCGCAAAGGATGCACAAAATGTTCGAGCATCTCTATATAAAGAGATTGATTCTTTTGCAAATGCCATAAGTGAAAAAATTTTGGGGAGGGCTGTTTAATGAACCTTAGTTGCAAAAAATGGCCTAATAATAACCTAAAGCGACCGATCTTTAAAAAAGGATCGATCATGATGGTTATAATGACAATGCTTTTCTTCTGTTTTATCGGAGTGTCCTTGGCCTCAACGGCTGAACATGAAACCAAGTCAAAAGGATGGGTGGCGACGGACACCTACAAGGTCATGAACTTTGGAGTTTTGGCCATCGGTCTTTTCCTTCTGGTGCGAAAGCCGGCATCCCAGGCACTCAATTCGAGAATTAGCGGGATCAAAGAACAACTCAGCGAACTTGAAGAAAAGAAACAAGCGGCTGAGAAACAGCTGGCGGAATACACCGAAAAATTTTCCAGCCTGGAGCAGGAAACGGAAAAACTCATCGAAGACTATATCCGGCAAGGCAATGAGGCCAAGGCCAGAATCATCGAAGAAGCGAAAAAAGCCGCTGAAAAATTGGAGGAACAAGCCCGTCGAAACATCGAACATGAGTTCAAACAGGCCAAATTAGAGCTTCAGCGAGAGATATTGGAAAAGGCGCTGGAAAAATCAGAAGAAATCCTAAAAAATAAAATTACGGCCAAAGACCAGGAAAAGCTGGTGGATGAATATTTAGATAAGGTGGTGGCATAGTGAAAAATTTAACCGTAGCACGGCGATATGCCAAGGCACTTTTGATTATCGGTAAAGAGGACGGTCAAGCTGAAACCTACAGGGATGAACTTGATGGATTTGCCAAATTCATGGCTAAAGAAAAAGAGCTTGAACAGGCGATTACAAATCCCCTTTATGCTGCTTCTGGCCGCAAAAAGGTTTTAGAGACAATTGTTGATAAAGTAGGTATCTCAAAAATCGTTGCATCTTTTCTGTTTTTGTTGTTCGACAAAGGTCGTTTCGATTTTTTAAGTGATATCAATGAATTTTATCAGAAACTGGCAGACGAGCTTAAAGGTGTTTTACAGGCCAGTCTGGTCTCGGCTTCAGAACTTTCATCTGAGACCGTTGAAAAGATCCGTACAACTCTGTCGAAAAGGACAGGTAAAGATATTATCCTGCAAGTGGAACAGGATCCCGGTCTCATCGGGGGGATTGTTTCAAGAATAGGAGATCTGGTTCTGGACGGTAGTATCAAATCACAACTACTCAATATGAGAGAATCATTAAAAAGGGGTGAGAGCATATAATGGAACTAAGAGCTGAAGAAATAAGTCAGATCATTAAAGAGCAAATTACGGATTACGACAAGAAAATTGAGTTAAGTGAAACCGGGACGGTCTTGTCGGTGGGTGACGGTATTGCAAGGGTATACGGACTGGAGGCAGTTATGGCACTGGAACTCGTTGAGTTTCCAGGCGGCATCCTCGGTCTGGTGCTGAACCTCGAAGAAGATAACGTGGGTGTTGCCATTATGGGCGAGGACATTCACATCAAAGAGGGAGATATTGTCAAACGAACGCGCAGAATCGCTCAGGTTCCGGTGGGTGAAGCCGTGCTGGGCCGAGTGGTTTCGGCGGTTGGCGAACCTTTGGACGGCAAAGGGCCCATTGATGCCAAAGAGTTCAGCAGGGTTGAGATGGTGGCACCAGGGGTTATTGCCCGTAAAAGTGTGCATGAACCGTGTTATACCGGTTTAAAGGCCATCGATGCAATGACGCCGGTGGGTCGGGGACAGCGCGAACTGATTATCGGTGACCGTCAGATTGGAAAAACAGCCGTTGCTGTTGATGCCATTCTCGCTCAAAAGGATACGGACATTTACTGTATTTATGTGGCGTGTGGTCAGAAAAAATCGACGGTGGCTCAAGTCCATGCGATTCTGGAAAAACATGGTGCCATGGAATACACCACTATTGTGGCGGCATGCGCCAGTGATCCGGCCACATTGCAGTATGTTGCTCCCTATGCCGGTTGTGCCATGGGTGAATATTTCCGGGACAAAAAAATGCATGCCCTGATTATCTATGACGATTTGTCCAAACAGGCCGCAGCCTATCGCCAGGTTTCTCTTCTTTTAAGGCGTCCGCCGGGACGTGAGGCGTATCCGGGCGATATTTTCTACAATCACTCTCGCCTGCTCGAACGGTCTGCCAAGCTGAACGATGAACTCGGCGCCGGCTCCTTGACCGCACTTCCGATTATTGAAACCCAGGCCGGCGATGTTTCCGCTTATATTCCCACCAATGTTATTTCTATTACCGATGGGCAGATATATCTTGAGCCCGCCCTGTTTTTTGCCGGTGTTCGACCGTCGATCAATGTGGGGCTGTCTGTTTCACGCGTCGGCGGTTCCGCCCAGGTGAAGGCCATGAAACAGGTGGCCGGTACATTGCGGCTCGATATGGCTCAATATCGGGAGCTTGAAGCGTTTGCCGCTTTTGGAAGCGATCTCGACAAGGCTACCCAGCAGCAGTTGACCCGGGGTGAACGACTGGTTGAAATTTTAAAACAGCCTCAGTATCAGCCGCTGTCTATGGAAAAACAGGTGTCGATCCTGTTTGCCGGAACCAGAGGCTTTCTAGACAAATATCCGGTTGATGTGCTTGCCAAGTATGAGGCAGGACTTTATTCGTTTCTTGAAGACAGATATCCTCAGATATTCGAAGGGCTTAGAGAGAAGCTGGAATTTACGGAAGATATCGACAAACAGTTGACCGATGCGTTGACTGCATATGATGCGGAATTTCAGGACACCATAAAATAGCTGAGGTTGCGTGTCGGATATTCAAGTGAAAGAATGAGTAAATAACCTCAACTATGAGGATGCAATAAGGGCTAAAGTCTATGGCGACATTAAAAGATGTTCAAACAAAGATAGGTGCGGTTAAAAAGACCCAGCAGATTACAAAGGCCATGAACATGGTTGCAGCTTCAAGGTTGCGCGGTGCTCAGGCCAGTATGGAAGGTTTCCGACCTTATTCTAGCAAGTTTGCTGAAGTTTTGGGAAGCCTTGCCGAGAAGGCCGGAGAGGAGACCAACCCATTGCTGGAGGTCCGTGAGGAAGTGGAAAAAATCCACATCGTGTTGTGTACTTCTGATCGCGGTCTTTGCGGTGGTTTCAACGCTCACCTGATATCAAAGGCCAAGGCGTTCAAAAAAGAAAAGGAAGCGCAGGGCATCGAGGTCGTATTTACCAATTTCGGGAAAAAAGGTCGCGATTGGTGCCGGAAAAATAAAATTGAAAGGATCGACGAATATTTGGGGGTCGTCGGAGCCAGGTTCGGATTTAACGTTGCATCAAGTGCCGGACAGAAGTTGATCAACGGTTTTTTGGATAAAACCTATGACGAAGTCTACGTTGTTTATGCTGAATTTGTGAGTATGGCCAGACAGACGCCGATACTCAAACAGGTGCTCCCGATACTGCCCATAGCGTCCGCCGAACAAGAGATTGAAAAAGAAGACACACCGTATCTTGCAGAACATATTTGTGAGCCTTCATCCCAGGAACTGCTGGGCGAATTGCTGCCAAAGAATGTTTATGTTCAGTTGTACAGCGCATTGCTCGAAACATCCACCAGCGAGCACGCCGCACGGATGGCTGCGATGGACAATGCCACCAAAGCCTGTAAAGATATGATCGAAAACCTCACTCTGGTATATAATAAGGCTCGACAGGCGGCGATTACTGCGGAGTTGATGGATATCGTCGGTGGTGCCGAGGCGCTTAAAGGCTAAATAGAAAATATAATACCGCATTTTAATAGGAGGTCTTTAGATGGGAGAAAATATAGGAAAGATTACGCAGGTTATGGGGCCTGTCGTCGACGTGGAGTTTGAGCAGGGAAAACTGCCGTCCATTTATACGGCACTGGCCATTTCGAACCCTGCCATCAACGATGAGCCGGACAACCTGATCGTGGAGGTTGCACAGCACCTGGGTGACAATGTGGTTCGAACCATTGCCATGGATGTTACCGACGGTCTGGTTCGTGGGCAAAAAGTCAAGGATACCGGCCATGATATCATGATGCCGGTGGGTGAGGCCGGGCTCGGACGGGTTCTTAATGTCGTGGGACGACCGGTGGACGGACTTGGCCCGGTGAGTCAGGAAAAAATGATGCCCATTCACCGCGAAGCACCGAAATTTACCGAGCAGGACGTATCGGTCCGTGTGCTCGAGACCGGTGTCAAGGTTATCGATTTGCTGGTGCCCTTTCCCCGAGGTGGAAAGATGGGGATGTTCGGCGGTGCCGGTGTCGGGAAAACCGTTATCATGATGGAAATGGTCCATAACATTGCCATGCAGCACGGGGGCATTTCCGTGTTCGCAGGCGTAGGTGAGCGCACCCGAGAAGGCAATGACCTTTACCACGAAATGAAAGATTCCGGGGTGCTTCCCAAGGCTGCCTTGATTTACGGTCAGATGACAGAACCACCCGGAGCCAGGGCTCGAGTGGCGCTTTCAGCGTTGACGGCTGCGGAGTATTTCCGAGATGTAGAAGGCCAGGATGTGTTGATCTTTATCGACAATATCTTTCGTTTTACCCAGGCGGGTTCGGAAGTTTCAGCCCTTTTGGGACGAATGCCTTCGGCTGTGGGGTATCAACCGACACTGGCCGTTGACCTTGGTGAACTCCAGGAGCGTATTACATCCACAGACAAAGGTTCGATTACGGCGGTTCAATGTGTGTACGTGCCGGCTGACGACCTGACAGACCCTGCGCCGGCAACAACATTTGCCCATCTTGACGGGACGGTGGTTTTGTCGCGCCAGATCGTCGAGCTTGGAATTTACCCGGCGGTTGATCCGCTGGATTCGACTTCCAGGATTCTGGATGCCGCTTATATTGGGGATGAACATTATCAGGTTGCCCGGGAAGTACAGCAGATACTTCAGAAATACAAGGAACTTCAGGATATTATCGCAATTCTGGGTATGGAAGAATTGTCCGACGAAGATAAAATTACCGTGTCGAGGGCACGCAAGATTCAACGATTTTTGTCTCAACCGTTCCATGTTGCCGAAGCCTTTACAGGGAAAAGCGGCAGTTACGTAAAGATTGAGGACACCGTTCGGGCTTTCAAGGAGATTTGTGAAGGCAAACATGACGAAATTCCGGAGCAGGCATTTTATATGGTTGGGGGCATTGAAGAGGTGATCGAAAGAGCCCAAAAAATGGCTGAAGCCGCATAAAGCAAAGAGAACATAAGGTTATAACATGGCTGGAAATATTAGATTAGAAGTTGTTACCCCTGAAAAGTATGTCGTTGACGAGGAAGTCCAGATTGCGGTGGCGCCCGGCAGCCTCGGTGAATTTGGTGTGCTTATCGGCCATACGCCCTTTTTGACAACCTTGAAGACAGGAGTGATGCACTATACAGATGCCAGCGGGGCTCAAAGATACGTTTTTGTCAGTGGTGGGTTTGCAGAGGCACTGCCTGACAAACTGACCGTACTGGCAGAATCTGCTGAAAGGCAAAAAGATATCGACGTTGACCGTGCCAAAGCTGCCATGGAACGAGCCCAGGAACGTTTGGCCCAGCAGGGCAAGGCTGAAGATATCGATTTTAGCAGAGCCAAAGCGGCTCTGGAAAGAGCCCTGCACCGCATAAGGCTCGTCGAAACCCTTAGATAAGCTTTTTATGATATCGGATATTGATTTCATAATATGACGTGATCCCCAAAAAGGGGGTTAGTGGATTTCATTTTATTTAAAGGGCAGACCCATTATCAGGTTTGCCCTTTTTTTGTTTGTTGATATTGAAAAAATGACGTGTAACAATTATAGTGATTGTCAGAATAACCTTCCGTTTCCGCGGCCGGATGATTTCGTTTAGATCGGCAAGAGCTCGCAAATAAAAGCGCATAGAAGAGAACGGGACGATGGCTTTTTAGCAATATTCGGGTTCGAACTTTGAGTTAAGAGAATTATCCATTCAATCAAAAAGAGGATGATATGACAAGTACCAAAAAAGAAGTGGCGGTCATTATTCTGGCCGCAGGTTTGGGGACTCGGATGAAATCGAGCAAGGCAAAAGTGTTGCACGAAATTCTCGGCAAACCCATGGTCATGTATGTGGTAGATGTCGCCAAAAAAATTGCCGGAGATAATGTTGTTCTTATCATCGGTAATCAAGCGGAGAAAGTTCGTAAAGTTGTATCAGAACAGACAAACGCGCTTTTTGCATTGCAAGAAGAACAACTCGGAACAGGTCATGCTGTTATGTGTGCAATTCCTCAAATCTCAAGTCATGTTAGAGAAGTGGTTATTTTGTGCGGTGATGTGCCACTGCTTACTGAAAAGACACTAACGGGGCTTCTTGAAGATCACGTGAAAGCCGGGCGGGATATATCATTGTTGGCCGTAGAAATTGAGAATCCTAAAGGATATGGAAGACTTTTAATTGATGAAAACAAACAGTTAACAGGGATTGTGGAAGAGGCTGATGCTTCGGCGGAACAGAAGAAATTGAAAATGATTAATGCGGGTATCTATTGCATAAAAAAAGAAATTTTATTCGATTCACTGAAAAAAATTACATCGGATAACGTTAAAGGTGAATTCTATCTAACGGATGTTGTTGAAATCGGTTATCGAAATAAATGCACCATGGGTGTATTGGTGGGCAATGATTGGAAGGAAACAGTAGGGGTCAATACCAAACAGGATCTGATGAAAGCTGAGACCATTATGCGCGACAGGATGAGGAATATGTCTTGACTTTCATTCGGATAAAAGATTATAGTTTATCATAATTAATCATGAGGTGTAAGATTGGATAACGAATTTATTTCAAAACAATTTGAAGAAATTGAAAAGAAAGTTGAAAGTCTGATTAATGTTTGCAAGTCGTTCAAAACGACGAATTTAGAACTTAGGGATAAAGTTGAGAGGTTAGAGGAAGAGCTTCAGGGTAAGGCTGAGACGGAAAACAATTATGCACAGGAGAGAGCCTTGATTCGGTCAAAGATCGATGGCCTTTTGGGCAGACTGGAAGATATGACAGAGGTTGATTGATGACCGGAAGGGGCGTTTTGGGAAAGGTAAAAAACGTATTCATTGGAACAACTTGTAACAATAGAGCTTTTTGGGCAACCTTATACATTTAAGGCACAATCAGATGTAAGCAATGCAAAAGAGGTTGCTGATCATCTTGTGAAAGAAGTGACCAAGATAGAGACCCAATATTCAAGCAAATCGTCTGTCAACAAGCTTGCGACTTTGATTCTAGCTGCCCTTAATATTGCCAATGAAAATATTAAACTAAAAAAGAGTCATTCAGATTTATTGGTAGATATTTCTAAAAAATCGACAAATCTGATACATGCACTCGATAGGGCAGTTATTGGCTGAAGCTTATCAACAAATGAAGGTCAAAAATTTGTAACAGGTTGTTTTATTTCCGTTTTAATCATTTTTATTTGTATCGGTAGAGGGCAAATATAGATATTTTTTTTATTCCCGATATAAAATACGACCTTGAAGATATTTGAGTTTTTAAACACACCGGCCCCTGCTGTGTTTGTGATTGGAAGATGTTCTTTGACCCAACATTTCAATTAAAGGGAGCCTTCTCTGATTTTGGTGTGCATGTTCTGCTTGTGCAGAAAAGCCTAAAAAAATTAAAAGGCGCCCACCTATATTTTTAGGATCAAAGACCTCCCAACACGGCATTGTGGCAGGGGTCCAGTTTAACTCAAATCTAAAAAAGAACGGGTCACAAAAAATATCATCGACCTGATACAGCAGACCATTTATTTCCGGGTTTACTGAAACAATTATTTAAAAACCTTGGCTTTTTCCTCCTAAAAGTGTCATTCCAAATCCACCTCATGTTAAGTTTTCCAAAAGACGTTTCATATTGCAGGCAATTTCGTTTTTAATATTAAAACGATATGTTTACAAGCTGTTGCCGTGGCGCTAAAAGCGGATCAATACATTTGTGATGACATCGAAAAATACCTTGTGAATCAAGTATTTGATGTTTAGTGTTTGGTGTTTTGCGTGAAAACCATACGGGGAAGACAAGCCTATTGAATCACCAAACCCTAAACACCAAATATAACCTAAACTGAGTGTTGCAAATAGTAACAGGGCCATATATTAGTCATAATCATAAATAAATATACATTACGGAAGTCGCTAATAGGGCACATCTAATGGGTGGATTTATTTGAGCAAAAAATTGTTACCATTTGAAACCCTTTGGGCTTCGCTTTTAGCTACGACCCAACAAGTCGGGCTTGCCGAGTTTACCGGATCTGCTTCGTTATGAGGCATTTGCAGTAGCAGACGGAGATTTATCCCGCTTAATATGGCGGGGCTGCATGTCTCATGCCTTGCATCTTCGGCAAACTCGTCAATCGCTCAATATAGGTAAACATAATCCCGGGGAGAAGGATAATGAATGAATATCACATATTAATAGGCCTAATTGCATTTATTGTCGGTTTTGCAATTGCTTTTTGGGTCAAAGGATTAATTATATCCCAGAAAGTTAAAGCCGCTGAAAAAGAGACTTCGCGAATATTAAAAGATGCCAAACTAAGATCAGAAACACTGATAAAAGAAGCCAAGCTGGATGTAAAAGACAGGCTTTTCAAAATGAAAAGCGAATTCGATGCTGAAACCAAAGACACTCGATCTGAATTAATAAACAGAGAGAGAAGGTTGATGCAAAAAGAGGAAAATATCGATCGCAAGGCGGAACAGTTCGAACGTCGAGACAGAGAGCTGTTGCGAAAAGAAAAAAAGATCATCCAAACAGAAGAAAAGATTGAACAGAAAGAAAAACAGTATCAAGAACTTCTTGAGGAACAAAAGCGGCAACTCGAAAAAATTTCAGGTTTAACAGCGGGACAGGCAAAAGAACTTCTCATTAGGGCAATGGAAAATGAGGCCCGTTATGAAGGTGCCAAAACGATAAAAAGGATAGAGAATGAAACCAAAGAACAGGCGGATAAAAAAGCAGCAGAGATCATGGCAACCGCCATACAAAGGTACGCCGGTGATTTCGTCGCTGAAAGAACGGTCTCTGTGGTTGAGCTCCCAAACGATGAAATGAAAGGGAGAATCATCGGCAGAGAAGGTCGAAATATACGAGCGCTTGAGGCGGCAACAGGGATCGATCTTATTATCGACGATACGCCGGAGGCAGTTATTTTATCAGGTTTTAATCCGGTTCGGCGTGAAGTTGCCCGACTCTCTCTAATGCGGTTGATTGCGGATGGACGAATTCATCCGGCCCGAATCGAGGATATTGTTAAAAAAGTAGGGAAAGAAGTGGATTTGACGATTAAGGAGGCGGGTGAACAGGCAGCATTTGATTTAGGGGTTCACGGCATCAATAACGAACTTATTAAATATATCGGACGGCTAAAATTTCGTACCAGTTATGCTCAGAATGTCTTGCAGCATTCGGTGGAGGTGGGTGTTTTATCAGGGATAATGGCGTCTGAATTGGGTCTTAATGCTAAACTGGCAAAACGTATGGGTTTGCTGCACGATATTGGCAAGGCAATTGATCATGAAGTTGAGGGGCAACATGCTATTATCGGTTCTAAGTTGGCGAAAAAATTTGGTGAAACACCGATGATTGAGCATGCTATTGCTGCGCATCATGAAGATATACCACCAACCTCCGTATATGATTTGTTGATCCAGGCTGCAGATGCATTGTCCGGGGCAAGGCCGGGGGCTCGTAAAGAACTACTTGAAAATTATATAAAAAGATTGGAAGATCTGGAAAACATAGCGAATTCATTTAAGGGCGTTGCCAACGCTTATGCCATTCAAGCTGGAAGGGAGCTAAGGGTCATTGTAGAAAGCGGAATTATTTCCGATGAAGAGGCAACCCTTCTCAGCAGAGATGTCGCTAAAAAAATAGAAGAGTCGCTAACATTTCCGGGTCAGATAAAGGTTACGGTTATACGGGAGA
>Ga0210124_1000151_pt1:32500-40397 | contig 40397 bp, 30 predicted proteins | sample Muzzi_PWC_D2_FD_185554 | JGI IMG/M metagenome (GOLD analysis project Ga0210124, IMG submission 185554) | Wetland microbial communities from San Francisco Bay, California, USA, that impact long-term carbon sequestration - Muzzi_PWC_D2 (SPAdes) | ecosystem: Environmental > Aquatic >...
AGGAGTCAGACTACGGGAGCTAAGTTCCGTGGTCGAGAGGGAAACAGCCCAGATCGCCAGCTAAGGTCCCTAAATATGTGCTAAGTGGGAAAGGATGTGGAAATGCACAGACAACCAGGAGGTTGGCTTAGAAGCAGCCATCCTTTAAAGAAAGCGTAATAGCTCACTGGTCGAGTGAGTCTGCGCCGAAAATGTAGCGGGGCTCAAGCACATTACCGAAGCTGCGGGATGTCTCTTACGAGGCATCGGTAGGGGAGCATTCTGTCAAGCCTGAAGGTCGACCGTAAGGACGGCTGGACTTGACTGAAGAGACCATGCTGACATGAGTAACGATAAAGCGGGTGAAAAACCCGCTCGCCGAAAACCTAAGGTTTCCTGAGTAAAGCTAATCTGCTCAGGGTTAGTCGATCCCTAAGCCGAGGCCGAAAGGCGTAGGTAATGGAAAACAGGTTAATATTCCTGTACCACCTGGTTATCAATGTCCCTTCGGGGATGAGAGTGATGGGGGGACGCAGAAGGGTAGGTCATCCATCTGTTGGATTAGATGGTTCAAGCTCGTAGGCAGAAAGGATAGGCAAATCCGTCCTTTTATTTAAATGCTGAGAAGCGATGAGGAGAGACTTTGTCTCATAAACTGATTGATCCCGCACTGACAAGAAAAGCCTCTAACGAGATAACAAGGTGATCGTACCGCAAACCGACACAGGTAGGTAGGGAGAGAATCCCAAGGCGCTTGAGAGAACCCTGGTTAAGGAACTCGGCAAAATGACACCGTAACCTCGGGAGAAGGTGTGCCCTCGTTAGGTGAAGCGTTTTACATGTGGAGCTGAAGAGGGCCGCAGAGAAATGGCGGTAGCGACTGTTTACTAAAAACATAGGACTCTGCTAAGTCGCAAGACGATGTATAGGGTCTGACGCCTGCCCGGTGCTGGAAGGTTAAGGGGACTTGTTATCCCGATTCGTCGGGAGAAGCTTTGAACCGAAGCCCCAGTAAACGGCGGCCGTAACTATAACGGTCCTAAGGTAGCGAAATTCCTTGTCGGGTAAGTTCCGACCTGCACGAATGGCGTAACGACTTCCGCACTGTCTCAACCAGGGACTCAGTGAAATTGTATTGGCGGTGAAGATGCCGTCTACCCGCGAAAAGACGGAAAGACCCCGGCACCTTTACTACAGCTTGATATTGAATTTTGGAATAACATGTGTAGGATAGGTGGGAGGCTTTGAAACCGGAACGCTAGTTTCGGTGGAGCCACCCTTGAAATACCACCCTTGTTATTGTAGAGTTCTAACTTCGACCCGTTATCCGGGCGAAGGACAGTGTCTGGTGGGTAGTTTGACTGGGGCGGTCGCCTCCCAAAGAGTAACGGAGGCGCGCGAAGGTTCCCTCAGGCTGATTGGAAACCAGCCGTGGAGTGTAAAGGCATAAGGGAGCTTGACTGCGAGAGATACATCTCGAGCAGGTACGAAAGTAGGTCTTAGTGATCCGGCGGTCCCGTATGGAAGGGCCGTCGCTCAACGGATAAAAGGTACGCCGGGGATAACAGGCTTATCGCCCCCAAGAGTTCACATCGACGGGGCGGTTTGGCACCTCGATGTCGGCTCATCACATCCTGGGGCTGGAGCAGGTCCCAAGGGTTCGGCTGTTCGCCGATTAAAGTGGTACGTGAGCTGGGTTTAAAACGTCGTGAGACAGTTTGGTCCCTATCTTTCGTGGGCGTAGGATATTTGAGAGGAGCTGTTCCTAGTACGAGAGGACCGGAATGGACGAACCAATGGTGTTCCAGTTGTCGCGCCAGCGGCATTGCTGGGTAGCTAAGTTCGGAATGGATAACCGCTGAAAGCATCTAAGCGGGAAGCCAACCTCAAGATAAGATATCCCTTTCCCGTGGAAACACGGGAACTAAAGACCCCTTGTAGACGACAAGGTTGATAGGCCAGGTGTGTAAGTACGGCAACGTATTTAGCTTACTGGTACTAATCGGTCGTGAGGCTTGGCCACAAAATAATTCACACAATCTCTTTGAACATTTTTATGTGCTTATTCTTAAATTGTTGCACCACTGAAAGCAAAACGTTTTTTCGGTGGCTATAGCAAGGAGGCAACACCCGTTCCCATCCCGAACACGGAAGTTAAGCTCTTTTGCGCCGATGGTACTGCATGGGAGACTGTGTGGGAGAGTAGGACGCTGCCGAAAAATTTTTATAAAACCCGGAATCATCATCTGATGGCTCCGGGTTTTTTTATGGTTTGGGCTGTGTTACCCTAGTTTCGCATCCGAATTCAGAAACAAAAAAATTGCAATTCCATTTCCACGTATGTTATTTTAAATTATGATTAATTTCTTACAAGAAAGTTGAAGCGATGAAAGACCTGATCAAGCAGATTGTACAAGCATTGGTAGATGACCCAGAGCAGGTAGAGATTTCAGAGGTAAAGGGTGAAAATGTATTGGTATTGGAACTTCGAGTGGCCAAAGCAGATATCGGAAAGATTATCGGAAAACAGGGCCGGACTGCCCAAGCCATCCGGACGATATTGAACGCTGCCTCTGCCAAGATGAAAAAACGCACTGTCCTTGAAATTTTAGAATGATCTTCTGGGGGAAAAGCCACAAAACGCGTAGATGCCGATATGGAATCTGAATGGATTTTTTTACCTGAGACCTTTCGATAAAGGCAAGAATCTTCAATCCATTCAGCCAAGCCTTTATACCAACATCTATATTCATCCAACTACCGCACGTTCTTTCAATACCCTCTTTTCTTTTGCAACGAATTTTTGAGATTGAATGGAGGCTGAAGAAATTTGACGTGAAGATTCGATTTCGAACCAAGGATAAGAACCGTATTCTAACGTTTGCTCATGATGAATAAATCAAAAAAAGATATCCTAGAAAGAATAAAAAACACGTATTGCAAACTTAAAGCCTCTTGCATACAAGGGGTAGGTGTTTTTGCCGTTAGAGATATACCGGAGAATATAAATCCATTTTTCGGAATACCCGATCAAAAATGGTTGCGATTTTCCATGGATGAACTTGGAGAAATAGATAAAAATATAATGGAAATGATAGACGATTTTTTTGTAATTGAGAAAAACAATACCATAAATATTCCGGAATATGGTTTGAATGGGATGGACATGTCATTTTTTGTGAATCATTCTGATAGCCCAAATCTTGTCACCCGGGAAGGGCGTTATTTCTTTACCGCGAGAAAAATTAAAAAAGGGGAAGAATTAACCGTTGGATATGATGCATATGATCATAAATATAAACAATGAATTTAAATTAGAGAGAGCTTAAATGGAAAAAGGCGAAGGAATTCTCGAAAGATTAAACAAAGACATTGTTCTTGGAGCCGAGGGGTATCTTTTTGAACTGGAGAGAAGGGGCTACCTCAAGGCCGGTCCGTTTGTTCCGGAAGTGGTTCTCGATTTTCCGGATGCGGTCAAGGAACTCCACCGGGAATTCCTGAGGGCCGGGGCAGAAGTTATGGTTGCCTTTACCTATTATGCCCATCGGGAAAAAATGAAGGCCGTGGGTCGTGAAATGCACCTTGAGGTACTGAATAGAACCGCGGTAAAACTGGCCAGGGAGATTGCCAGGGAAGGGAATGCACTCGTCGCAGGCAACCTGAGTGAGTCCTGGAAATATGATCATACCCGGCCGGAGAAATCAGAGAAGATTGTTCGACCCATGTTCGAAGAACAAGTCCGGTGGGCCCTGGAGGAGGGTGTGGATTTTATTATAGCCGAAACCCTGGATTATGTCGGAGAAGCATTGATCGCACTGGACTTAATACGCCAGGCCGGACTCCCTTCAATGATTACCTATACCCCGATCTTGGAGAAGAGCCGTGACGGTTATACCTGGGGCGATGCCTGCAGAATATTGGAGGACAACGGTGCAGATATTGTAGGCCTTAATTGCGGCAGGGGGCCGAATACCATTTATCAGTTTCTTAAACATGTCAGGGAGTCGGTTAAATGCTTTGTGGCTGTGCAGCCGGTACCTTATCGAACTACAGAAAAACAGCCCTATTTTCAGAAGCTTCAGGAGGAAGGCCATACATCCTGCGCGTTTCCTGTTGCTCTTGACCCCTTTTTGCATACCAGGTTTGAGATGGCTGATTTTGCAGTTAAGGCCAAGGATATGGGAGTAAATTACATTGGTATTTGCTGTGGAGGAGCGCCGCATCACGTCAGGGCCATGGCGGAAGCGCTTCGCAGGACAACGCCATCGAGCAGGTTTTCGCATGATGTGTGCATGCAAAACGTTTCTTTTGACGGCAAGCCCATTTGCGATGTCGATTAATCTAAAAAAGAGGCTCCGTCATTTCTTCAACATCACCATGCTTTTCTCTAAAGTCGCTTCATGGACAATCTTTTTTTAAAACGCGTGATCACGCCGGGGGCGGATAAAACTCGTGGTAAGGGTCCTTAAAGAAAGAACAGGAACCAATCTTTGAAATATCAATAGGTTCTCTGTATAATTTACAATTTATTAAAGATACGATTTCGGTGTTCGCCTGTTCTTCCTAACGATCCCTAAGCCACCCTGCCCGCTCGTGCCTTACGTGGCAGGCGGGTCAAACAGCACCCGATTTAAAAAAAGACCATCCATTCCACTCTCCGATGAGTCGGCTCTCCGAACCGGAGGCTAAGATTCAAGGATTTAGTGGAAAAACTTCCCGCCCCTTCAATTATTTTTTAGTTGGATATTTCAGTATTAACAAAATATTGCCGATATTGACTTAATAACAACCTATAATATTATATTTCTGTTTAAAAGGTCATTGTGTATACTCGAAGTTTAAAAACGAACATTGCTGTTCAACTGGTGGTGCTTTTCTTGCTGGCGATGATGTTAACTGCATTTGTAATGATCATCCTCATGCAGAAGGCGCTGATCAGAGCAGAAATTTCAAGAGGATATACTTTATTATCAGGAATCAGACTTAACAATACAATTTATTCTAACTCGAAAGATATGATCAAGCCCTCTGATTTTCAGGATGATGTTGCCAAAATGATCACCGAGACAGGTTTTTCTTGTATCCTGATTATGGATGAACATCAAAACCGGGTTTATTCAGGTGGCAAAAGCTGTGATATACAAGGAGAACTCGAAGCTATTACCCGACAGACAATTCGATCTGGAATTAAAACCACCCTATATTTTGGTTCGACGTGGTGGGGAGTTTGGAATCAAGGGCAGGATCTGATTGTATCAGCACCTTTAATTCGAGAAGGAAGGATTGTCGGAGGGAGCAGCGTTGCGATGCCCCTTACAGGAGTATATGAGGTTTTGAGGCGAACGCAATATGTTTTATTAATATATGTACTTGTAAACACAGTTGTTTTTACCTTTATTGGTTTTTATCGAATGACCAGAATCGCTGTAAGACCTTTACAGAGACTGGTCAAAAGAGCTGAAGAATATCAAGATGATAATGAAATGTTTTTTCTGTCTGAGAGTGAAGACAACGAGTTCAGCAAGCTTTCCAAAGCATTGAATAGAATGCTTGGGCATATCGCTGGGGATAAAGAAAAACTCCAGTTTGCCGTAACATCCCTTGAGAAGGCAAATGTTGATTTGAAACAGGCTCAAAAAGATATCATCCGGGCGGAAAAATTGGCATCTGTCGGCAGATTGTCTGCAGGAATCGCTCATGAAATCGGGAACCCGATTGGTATTATTTACGGTTATCTAGAACTGCTTAAAGGAAATGACATTTCAAGCACTGACCGAGAAGAATTTCTTAACCGTACTGAAGCTGAGTTAACACGAATCGATACGATTATCCGTCAACTTCTTGACTTCTCCAGGCCCACGATCGAGGATGTTAAAATGGTTTCTGTTCACGAAATCATCGAAGATACCTTCGGTGCATCTCGATTTCATCCATTAATGTCCGATATAGATTTAGATTTAAAATTATTCGCGGAAAATGATAGGGTAATGGCGGATCCGAATCAGTTAAGACAGGTTTTTTTAAATCTGATGATCAATGCCGCAGATGCAATTTTATCGTTAAAGGATCCTTCAAAAGGGAGAATATCGATCAGCAGCGATGTCTCAAAAAACATCCGGAATGATTCAACTCAAGGTATGGATGTTTTGAGGATAACCTATATGGATAATGGCATCGGAATTGCTGAAACAGATCTTGGAAATATTTTTGATCCTTTCTTTACCACCAAGGCATACGGAAAAGGCACCGGGCTGGGACTTTCAGTCTGTTTTATGATTGTTGAGAAGATGGGAGGTAAGATTCAAGCAAGCAGTCGAGAAAACCAAGGCACAACCATAACCGTATATCTGCCGCTTTATTTTGGTGAGGATTTAGACGATGGATAAGAACATGTCAAAGCACGACGTATTTTCCCAAAAACGTTTGCTCATTATAGATGATGAAGAGAATATGCGCCATATGTTGTCTTCGATGCTTAAAAAATCCGGCTACCGCGTCTCTACGGCATCCAATGGTTCAGAAGCTTTGGATATGGTTGATCAGACATTATATGATTTTATTCTTTGTGATCTTAAAATGCCGGATATGAGTGGAATGGAGTTTTTTGAAGCCGCTCGGGATAAGCTGTGGGCCAGCACGGTCATTATGATGTCCGCATATGGCAGCATCGATACCGCCGTTGAAGCCATGAAGAAAGGCGCATATGATTTCATATCCAAACCCTTTAAATTAGATGAGGTTCTTCTTACCCTTAAAAAAGCAGAAGAGCGCGAGAGTTTGAAAAGAGAGAATCGCTGGTTAAAAGAACGCATTAGAAAGATTCAAGATGATTATCACTTTGGAAATATGGTTGCAAAAAGCAAGGGTATGGAGGCTGTATTCAAGATTGCCGAAAAAGTCGCTCAATACGATACAACGGTATTGATTTGCGGTGCAAGCGGAACCGGGAAGGAATTGATCGCACAGGGAATCCATTCTGCAGGAAAAAGGGCAAAAAATCCAATGGTTCCTGTCAACTGCGGCGGTATACCTGAAAATTTACTGGAAAGTGAGCTTTTTGGATATAAAAGGGGCGCGTTTACAGGTGCGGACAGCGACAGAAAGGGACTTTTTGAAGAAGCAGACCGAGGAACAATTTTCTTGGACGAGATCGGGGAGTTACCCCTATCTTTGCAGGTGAAACTCCTGCGGGTATTGCAGGAAAATGAAATCAGACCAGTGGGTGATTCAAAGACAAAAAAAATAGATGTTCGTATCATTACTGCGACGTCTAAAAATCTTGAAGATGAAGCAAAAAATGGCACATTTCGGGAAGATCTTTTTTTCCGGCTGAACGTGATGCCGATTCAGTTACCCCCGCTAAAGGATAGGCTTGAAGATATCCCCCTTTTAAGTCAACATTTTATAAACCGGTTCAATATCAGTCTAGAAAAGAACATAAAAGGGATAACACCCGCAGCCATGTCTATTCTGCTCAAATACCACTGGCCCGGAAACGTCAGGGAGCTTGGAAATGTTATCGAGAGGGCTGCGGTGCTTGCCGAAGAGGCGATTCTTACGCCGAAAAACTTTCCTCTAGATTTGGGTGAGAGTCGAGAGAGAGAAAAGGTGGAAGATTTTTTCGACGGGCACTCTCTAAAGGCCGCCCAGAAAATACTGGAAAAAAGACTCATTATTAAGGCCCTTGAGGCAACAAACGGCAATCGGACAAAAGCCGCCAGGATTCTTGAAATCAGTCATCCTTCCTTATTAAGTAAAATTAAGACGTATGATATTAACCTTTAGCTGGTGTCCATCCAGATTAATTCAATTTCGGATATTTAGGTATCGGTCGCCCTGGATTTATGGTAAATTAATATGCGTTGCCTAAACAGGGGCTCGTCACTTTTGCGCTAAAAAAAGTACATTCTCCTTTGCC
>Ga0210124_1000155_pt1 | contig 39849 bp, 39 predicted proteins | sample Muzzi_PWC_D2_FD_185554 | JGI IMG/M metagenome (GOLD analysis project Ga0210124, IMG submission 185554) | Wetland microbial communities from San Francisco Bay, California, USA, that impact long-term carbon sequestration - Muzzi_PWC_D2 (SPAdes) | ecosystem: Environmental > Aquatic > Marine >...
GGCGGGAGGCGGCCGTGGCCAGCTGGGGGACGCCCCCCGTGCCGACCAGCATGCGGCGGTTGTCGGCGGGGGTGGGGAAGCGCAGTCCGTCGCAGGCCTTCATCACCGCCGAGGGCGTCAGGTGCAGGCGCATGGCCATGAAGTTGGCGGCCTTGGAGGGCTGGGACTTCAGGTAGTCCAGGGCCTCGAACCAGCCCGCGACCACGGCCCGCACCCGCTCGGGGTGGCGGTCGAGGAAGGTGGGATTGACCACCAGCACGTCCACGATCTCCCCCGGGATCTCGGCGCTCGAGAACAGCTCCACGCCTCCCGCCGCCACCAGGGCGCTGCGCATCGGCTCGAAGGTGACCACCGCGTCCACCTGGCCCCCCAGGAAGGCGGCGGCGTGCTGGTTGGCGGGCAGATCGACCAGGCTCACCTGCTCGGGGGAGAGGCCGGCCTTCTGGAAGGCGCGGCTGGCCATGTAGGCCCCCACGGCGGTCTGCTCCACGCCCACCCGGCGGCCCGCCAGGTCCTTCAGGTCCCGCACGCCGGGGTGGGCCACGATGGCGTCGCCCCCCTGGGAGGTGTCCATCACCAGGACGATGCGCGCCTCCCGGCCCGAGGCGAGCAGCAGCAGGGCCTCGTCCAGGGTGAGGGCGGCGGCGTCGATCGTGCCGGCGCCGAAGGCCCCCATCACCTCGGTAGCGGAGTGAAACCGGGTCAGGCGGACGTTCTTGGGGCCGAGCCGCCCCAGGTCCTGCGCCAGGTACAACGGCTCGTAGCCCGGCCAGGTGTTGGTGCCGATGCGCACGGGCGGCGCCGGGTGGGCGCTGCACCCCGCCAGGAGCACCACGGCCAGCGCCGCGAGAGCGTATCGAACCCCCTGTTTCATCGACAATCCGCCAACACGTCCCCCCCGGAGGAGCCTTCCGGCCCCTTATCGGCCGGAAGCGGGGCCGTCAGTAGCCGTGGCGGGCCATGAACGCCTCGAGCGCGGGACCGGCGGGCCCGGCCAGGGCTTCGTCGAGGTGGCGGCGCTTGGCGTCGTCCCGGGCCCAGCGCCCGATGGAGTCGGGGTCGAAGTTCCGCAGCTTGTGCATGTAGGCCGCCATCCGGCCGAGGCTGCGCGCCCGGCCCATGTTGTCGGCCAGGGCGGCCCAGGAGGTGACGCCGTCCCGCAGAGAGAGGCCCAGGCGGGAGGTGACCTCCCCCTGGGTCTCCAGGGGCTCGGCCACGACGTCCTCGTAGCGCAGCCGGAGCGCCAGGCCGTGGGGCTTCAGGGCCTGCATGACCCGCTCGCCGGCCGCGACGCTCCTCCGCCACATGTCGGTCGAGACGTAGTAGCCGGTCCCCGCCCGGGCGTGAACGCTGGTGAGCACGTCCCGGGGGTCGCGGACGATCTCGATCACCTGGGCCCGCTGCTCGATCGCCAGCGCGATCAGGCGCTCCACGCTGGCGTCGCGCCACCAGTCGTAGTTGCGCTTGGTCACGTAGAAGGCCGGGGGACGCCGGGCGCGCATGCGCAGCAGGTGGAGGCTCTCCCGGCCGGTGGGGGTGTTGCGCAGGGAGGTCTCGCGGTCGTGCAGCCAGGTGCCCCGGAAGGCCAGGAAGGCATAGTGCAGCATCGTCGTGCCCGAGCGGGCGCACCCGACGATGTGGACCCGGCTCAGGCCCGGACCGCGGAACAGGGCTCGGTGGAGCGCGCGCTTGGCACGCGTGCGCATCCGCATGGACAGGTCCTCCCGGCGGCTGGCGGAGAGCGCACGGCGGGAGGGGACCGTGCCCCGTGTCCCACCCCACGCCTCGATACGGTTTGATTCAATAATGCCATCCTGAGCGGCGGACGCAACCCGGGCCGGGGGGCGAGCCCGCCCGGACGGCCGTCGGCTCAGGCGAAGCGGGCGTCCCGCGCCATCGCCTCGCGCAGGCGGGCCAGGTAGGCCCGGCGGGAGATCGGACGCGCGCCGAAGCGGGCCAGGTGCTCGGTCATGAACTGGGTGTCCAGCAGCACGAAGCCCCGCGCCTTCAGGCGCTCCACCAGGTGGACCAGGGCCACCTTGCTGGCGTCCCGCTCCCGCGAGAACATGCTCTCGCCCATGAAGGCCGCGCCCAGGGAGACGCCGTACAGGCCCCCCGCCAGGCGGCCGTCCAGGTAGGTCTCGACGCTGTGGGCGTGGCCCAGGGCGTGCAGCTCGGCGTACACCCGCACGAAGGCGTCGTTGATCCAGGTCTGCTCCCGCCCCGGACCGGGGGCGGCGCAGGCGCGCATGACGGCCTCGAAGTCCCGGTTCACCGCCACCGTGAAGCGCCCCCCGCGCACCGTTCGGGCCAGCCGCCGGGACACGTGGAAGCGCTCGAGGTCGAGGACGGCGCGGGGGTCGGGGGCGTACCAGTGGATCGTGCCGTCGCCGGGCTCCGCCATGGGGAAGATCCCCTGGCGGTAGGCGGACAGGACCAGGGCGGCGGAGAACGGCGGGCTCACGCGGGACGGCTCCCCTTGTCGGGACGGGCGGGGCGGGCGGTCAGCGTCCGGCGTCGGCGTCGCCGGCGGCCCCCACCACCCGCTGGAAGCGGGGGTGGCCCGCCAGGCCGGCGAAGCACGGCTCCACCTCGCCATCGGGCCGCACGCACCAGTTGCGGGCCGCCACGGCGTCGATGCGCACGGCGTCCTCCAGCAGGTCCAGGGCCCGGCCGGTCTCGCCCCGCTCGGCCAGCAGGCCGGCCAGGTAGTGGCGCGCGGCGAACGCGCCGGGGCGGCTTTGCACCTGCTCCTCCCAGATGGACCGGGCCCGCTCCGGCTCGCCGGCGTCCAGGGCCAGCCAGCCCAGGAAGGCCGCCAGGTCGTCGTCCCGCTCCTCCCCCTGGGCGGCCAGGGCCTGCTCCACCAGGCGGGTGGCGTCCGGCAGCTGGCCGTGGCGGGCCAGGAAGCGGGCGTAATCCTCCAGCACCGCCGGGTCGTCGCCGAAGCCCTCGTACAGGCTGCGGAACATGGTGCGGGCGGTCTCGGTGCGCCCCATCTCCTCGTAGAGGTGGGCCAGGTTGACCCGGGGGATGGGGTCGTCCGGGTCCAGCTCGATGCCCCGCATGTAGTACTTCAGGGCCCGGGCGTGGCGCCCCTCCAGCTGGTACACCCGCCCCAGGTTGGTCAGGTGGGAGGCGCACCCCGGGCTCTTGCGGGCGGCCTTCTTCAGGTGGAAGCGGGCCTCCTCGAGGTGGCCCATCTCGGTGAGGGCGATGCCCTCGAGTGTTTCCAGGCACTCCACACTGTCGGGCCACTGGCTGTCGGCCCCGGCGGGCACGGGCAGGCGGGCCAGGGCCACCACGTCGGCGAAGCGGCCCTCCTCGTAGGCCCGGTGGGCCAGGTATTCCCGGGCGGGCATGTCGTCCCGGGCCGAGAGGTCCTCCAGGATCTTCAGGCCCCGGGCCGAGTCCACGTTCTCCTCCAGGAGCAGGACCGCCAGCTCGTAGAGGGAGCCCTCCGGGGCCTCGGCCCCGGCGGACAGCTCCAGGGCCTCGATCGCCTCCCGCAGGCGGCCCAGGTGGCGCAGGGCGACCCCCTTCCAGTGGTTCAGGTCCATCTGGGGCCCCAGGCGGGCCAGGGCCGCGTCGAAGACGGCCAGGGCCTCCTCGTAACGCCCCTCATCGAAGTGGGCCAACCCTTCCTGCAGGGCCCGGTCGGCGTTCCGGGACGTGACGGAGACGATCTCGTCCATGGGCCTATTTTATCCGATCCCCGCCGAACGGTCCCCCCGGAGTTTTCGGGCCCGGACGGGGGGCGAAATGCCTTTTTGCGCCAGGGGGTTGCGTTGCGCAGACGGCGGCGGCGTGGTAATGTATTGTTTCAAAAAGTTGTTTCAGAACTGGAACCGCCGCCTCCAGGCGGCCCGAGGGAGGAGACAGGCCCGTGCCCCTGTACGAATACACCTGCGGCGCCTGCCGCGAGGGGTTCACCCTGCTGCAGTCCATCCACGCCCGCCCCGAGGAGACGCTCTGCCCGGCCTGCGGGGCCCGGGAGGCCACCCGCCGGATGAGCGTGTTCGCGGCCGCCGTGGCCGGCGGCCCCGAGCCGGCCCCGGCCTGCGGGCCCCAGGGCGGCTGCGGCACCCCCGTGGGGGGGTGCGGCGCCGGGATGTGCGGCCTGTAGGGGCGCCGGGGCCCGTCCGGGCCGGACACCGTGCTGACACCGATCCGTATCCACGACGAACGCTGCGACCGCTGCGGGGGAGCGCCGGCCTGCATCCCGGCCTGCCCCCAGCAGATCCTGACCATGGGCGACCGCCGCATCGTGATGACCCACACCGACCGGTGCCCCGAGGGGTGCACCGTCTGCGTGGAGGCCTGCCCGCCCCACGTCTTCTCCCTGATGGAGGAGGTCCACGGCGGCCTCGGGGCCGTGCCGGCGGAGCGGGTGACGGGGCCGGCCTTCGTCCACCATGTCGCCTACCTCCGGGACGAGGACGAGGACGAGAAGCGCGTCCGCGACCGCTTCGCGGCCCTGTGCGACGAGCTCAAGATCCCCGAGACCCAGCGCTCCCTGGGGGAGACCCGCGCCCACGCCTGGGGCCCGGCCCCGGATGGTCCGGAGAAGCTCCAGCTCACCTGGGAGCTGCACACCGAGTACTACTTCATCCGCGCCGTGCTGGACGGCGGGCCGGAGCCCGCCTCGCCGGAGCGCATGGAGCCGGTGAGCGCCGCCATGCACCGGGCCGGCCGGCCGCCCCTGCTCACCAGCCTGGAGATCCTGGTGGTGGACCGCCCCATGGACCCGGACGAGGTGTGCGAGCGCATCGTCTGCCGCAACCGCTTCGGGGCCCGGGTCTTAGGGGGCGACGTGGCCGTGTACACCAACTACGAGCCGTTCGAGGGGCGGGAGCGCTACGTGGTGGCCGGCACCCCGGAGGCGGTCGCCGAGCACGGCTCGTTCATCGTCTCGAACATCGGCCGTATCGAGAACTACTACCACCTGCTGATGATCCCCCGCCTCGAGGTGCGCGACACGGTGCAGGAGGTGCACCGCATGGAGCACGCCTTCAGCGAGCGCATGGAGCGGCTCACGGCCGAGATCGGGGAGGCCACGCCGGACCGCCTGCGGGCCTGGCTGGGGGACCTGACCCTGGACCTGGCCCAGGTGGTGCGCCGCTACGGCCGCTTCAATCACGTCCTGTCGGCCACCTTCCCCTACACCGAGCTGGTGCGGCAGGGATTCGCCGAGTGGAAGGAGCAGCCGGTGGCGGGCTTCGACTCCCTATCGGCGGTCATCCTGGACCGGGTGGCGACGGTGGGGGACGAGTACCGCGCCTTCCTGGCCCGCCTGGACCGGATGCAGGACGAGATCTCGGACCTGGTGGCGATCCTGCGCACCCGGGTGGACATGAGCATGGAGGCCCAGAACACCCAGGTGCTCCAGAACCTGGACGCCCGCTCCGCCATCCAGCTGCGCCTGCAGCAGATGGCCGAGGGCCTGTCGGTGATCGTGATCTCGTACTACCTGACGGGCCTGGCGAGCTACGTCTTCAAGGCCCTCACCCACGAGGGGATCCTGGCCTCCGAGATCCTGCCCACGGCCCTCTTCATCCCGGTGGCGGTGTTTTCCGCCTTCCTGGTGACCCGCAAGGGGGCCCACCTGATCCGGAAGAAGCGCACCCGGCCGCCGTCCGCGGACTAGGGGCGCGGGCGGCCCCCGGCGCGCCCGGGGGGCGCCGTCTTCCCGGGCGGCCTAGCCCTTCGTGATCATGTGCCGGATGAGCACCTGGGCCACCTCGTGGCGGGTGAACTCGTGGGGGGGCTCGGTGCCCTCCCGCAGCATCGCCCGCACCTTGGTGCCCGACAGGATCACGTGGTTCTCGCCGTCGTGGGGGCAGGTCTTGTAGCTGGCCATGCCCTCGCACGCCTTGCACCAGAAGGAGTGGTCGAAGAACAGGGGGGTGATGCCCAGCTCGCCGGGCTCGAACTCGTCGAAGATGTACTGGGCGTCGAAGGTGCCGTAGTAGTCCCCCACCCCGGCGTGGTCGCGCCCCACGATGAAGTGGGTGCAGCCGTAGTTCTTGCGCACCAGGGCGTGGAAGATCGCCTCGCGGGGCCCCGCGTAGCGCATCGCTGCCGGGAACACCGCCAGGGCCGTGCGGTCCTTGGGGTAGTAGCCCCCCAGCAGCACCTGGTAGCACTCCATCCGCACGTGGGCCGGGATGTCGTCGGACTTGGTCTCCCCCACCAGGGGGTGCACCAGCAGGCCGTCGGTCACCTCCAGGGCGCACTTCTGGATGTACTCGTGGGCCCGGTGGATGGGGTTGCGGGTCTGGAAGCCCACCACCCGGCGCCAGCCCTTGTCCCGGAACAGGGAGCGCGTCTCCTCCGGGTCCAGGCGGAACTCCAGGAAGTCGTCGTGGGGCGGCCGGGCGAACAGGGTCACGGGCCCGCCGATGAGCCAGTCGCCCTGTTCATAGATCTTGGCCACCCCGGGGTGCCCCTCGCTGTCGGTGCGGTAGACCTCCACCGCCTCCTTGCGCTTGTCGCGGCGGAACCGGTCGGTGATCTCCATGACCGCCATCAGCAGGCCGTTCGCGCCCTCCAGGGCCACCTCCTGCCCGACGGCGAGGGCCGCCGCCCGGTCGTCCGACACCGCCAGGGTCACCGGCAGGCTCCAGGCCAGGCCCGAGGTCAGGTGCATGGTGTCCACCACCTGGTTGTAGTCGTCCTCGCCCATGAAGCCGGTCAGGGGGCTCAAGGCGCCGGTGGCGATCATCTCCAGGTCGGCGATCTCCCGCGCCGACAGGGGCACCCGGGGCAGGGTGGCGGCCTTGCGGGCGAGCTCCTCGCGCTCGTGGCCGCGGGCGATCCGGTTGATGAGGGTGCCCCCGTGGGGGGGGATGTTGGCGGTCATGACGGTCCTTGCAGGTTTGCGTTTGGGGGGTTGTTCGGTAAAGGGCCTCAGATGGAGAAGTCCGGTGTGGGCTCGCCCTCCACCTTCTCGTCCAGGGCCACCTCCATCACCTTGGTGCGGATGGTGAAGGTGTCCTCCCGGCCGTGGGCGTCCACCATCTTCCAGGTGATGTGCTGCCGGTCGCGATGGATGTGGGGCTGGAGCGAGGCGTTGAAGAAGCCCATCTGGTACGAGAGCTGGAACCGGATGGCCTCCTCCGGGCAGGCCTTCACGCACGGCAGGCAGTCCCAGCAGTCGTCGACGTACTTCAGGTAGGCCTTGTTGACTTGGAAGTCCTTGACGATGAGGTCTCCGGGGCACATCCGGACGCACGGCGGCTGGCGGCTGTTGTAGCAGCCGTTGCACAGGTCCGGGTCCACGACGACGGGCATCGACTTGCCTCCTTAAGCGCTTCCGGCGGGCGCCCGTCAGGCGCCCTTGCCGGGCTTCTCCCCCGGGTGGTAGCGGTCGCCGGGCACGAGCTGCTCGTAGGGGTGGAAGATCAGCTCGAACTTGCCGGTGGCCGGGTCCATGCGGGTGTTGACGAACTTCAGCCAGTGCAGGTCGTCCCGCTCCGGGTAGTCGGTGCGGGTCTGGTAGGCGGGCCAGCGGGTCTCCTTGCGGGCGATCAGGTGCTCGATGAGGGCCTGGCCCACCACCACCCGGTCCATGACCTCGTGGGCCCGCATCAGGTCGTGCATGTCGCCCACCACGAGCTGGTCGAACTGCCCGGGCAGCTGGCCCATGTAGTTGCGGGCCAGCACCAGGCGTTCCTCGTTCATCTCGTAGTGGCCGGAGGCGCCGCCGGCGTACTCCTCCATGATCTTCTGCATCCGCACCTCCATGTCGTACGGCTTGACGCCGTACTTGACCTTGCCGTAGTTGAACAGCGGGTCGAAGGTGCGCTGGTAGTGGTACTCGATCTCGTGCTGCTCCAGCTCGGGCGGGGGCAGGGAGGCGGCCTCGGCCCCCGCGGCGCGGGCCGCGATAACCCCCTCGGCCCAGCAGCCGGAAACGAACTTGAACGGCGCGCCGCCGGCCACGTCGCCGGCGGCGAACAGCCCGGCCAAGGTGGTGCGGCGCTCCACGTCCACCCAGTAGCCGGCCTGGCAGTGGCCGCCGACGATGTAGGGCTCGGTGGTCTGCACCTCCACCGGGTGCTTGGCCGGGTCCAGGTCGTTGGCGGCCCAGTAGAGGACCTGGGAGGGGTACATGTCGAGGTAGGCCATCTTGAGCTGGCGGGCCTGCTCCTCGGAGATGTGGGTGGTGTCCAGGTAGCACGGCCCCCGGCCCGCCTTGCCCTCCTGGATGGGGCCGAAGGCGCGGTACGGGGTGGGGGCGCCGTCGCCCCCCAGGTGCGCGTAGCGCTTGGCCATGAAGCGCTCGCCCCGGGCGTTGACCATGGGCGCGCCCACCCCCAGGGCCAGGGTGCCGGTGGGGGCGATGGCGTCCTTGGTGCGCAGGGCCACGTAGCGCATCTCGAAGGAGGTCATCTCGGCCCCGGCCCGGATCCCCATGGCGTAGCCGGCGCCGTTGTTGAACGGCGAGTACCAGGTCTTGTGCTGGGCGTCGTAGGCGTTGTTGGGGCGGTACAGGCCGGCGGCCCCGCCGGTGCAGATCAGGGTGGCCTTGGCCTTGAAGACGTAGAAGGTGTTGGTGCGCAGGGAGAAGCCCACCGCCCCGGCGCAGCGCCCGCCGCTGACCAGGAGCCCGGTGATGACCACCCAGTTGTGGATCGTCGCCCCGGCGTCCCGGGCCGCCTTGGCCAGGATGGGCTTGAGGCTCTCGCCGTTGATCTTGATGTTCCAGCGCCCGCGGGGCACGTAGTTGCCCTGCTCGTCGCACAGGATGGGCAGGCCCCACCCCTCCACCTTCTTGACCACGTACTCGAACAGCTCGGCCTGGCTCTTGACCAGGTCCTCCCGCACCAGGCCGCAGGAGTCGAAGCGCACGTAGCGCACGAAGCTGTCGGCGGTCTCCCCGGGGTTCAGGTAGGCGTTGATGGCGTTCATGCCCGCCGCCAGGCAGCCGGAGCGGTCCACGTGGGCCTTCTCGGCGATGGTCACCTTCAGGTCCGGGTGCTGCTCCTTGAGCTCCACGGCGGCCAGGCAGCCGGCGGTGCCGCCGCCGATGATCAGCACGTCCGTCTCGTGGGTGACGCGGTTCAGCGCGGGCTGGTCGGGCCGTTCCATCCTGGGGACCTTTCGCTCGTGCGGTCTGAGGCGGGCTGCTTCCGGGGGCGGTTTGCGGGGGTCGGGGCGGGCATCGGTCAGATGTGGTACATCAGGGTGCGCGAGCCCTCCAGGTCGCGCTTGCGCTTGGCCAGCTCGTCCAGGGTGGTGGCGTCGAACACGGCGCGCACCGTGTCCTGGGCCTCCCGCCACAGGGCGTGGACCACCTGGGTGGCGGGGGGCAGGGGGCCGGTGTCGGCCTCCTCCTCCCGGATGGGCCCCTCCACCGCCTGGAGGATGCGGGACACCCGGATGGTCGCCGGGGGGGTGGCCAGCAGGTAGCCCCCCCGGGCCCCCCGCACGCTGCGCACCAGCCCGGCCTTCTTGAGCGAGGCCATGATCTGCTCCAGGAACCGCACCGGTATGCCGTGCTCGCGGGAGATGGCCCGCACCTGCACCGGGCGCCCGTCCGGGCTGTCGGTCAGGGCGAGCATGGCCTCGAGGGCGTACTGGGAGCGGGCGGAGAACTTCATATTATTCCGATCAATTTAGTGCGCAATATACGCATCGATCGGAAATATGTCAAGATCCGGCCGCCATTTCCCGCCGCTTCCCCCGGTCGAGGGGGCACGGCCGAGGCGCTACTGGATCTCCAGGTGGTAGCCCCCGAAGAGCCCCGCCGAGGGGGGCGCGTTGGGCGAGCGGGTCACCCGGATCAGGTACGTACCGGTGCCGGAGCCGTCCACGTCGGGGTCGAAGGTCAGCTGCGAGGCGAGGGTGGCGACGTCGTTCGGCGGGCAGGCGGGGGCGCCCAGGGCCCCGCACACGGCCGAGTAGAAGGTCCCGTCCCAGTTGTCGTTGCTCTTGAGGGCCGTCGCGTCGGCGGCGTCCCTGACCTCCAGGTAGGTGTCGGCCCCGTCGCCGAGGTCGCTGGTGAAGATCGTGTAGGTGGTGCCCCCGGTCAGGTCGGTGGTGTAGTAGTCCGTGTCCGACGAGGCCTTCGTCACGTCCCACGCCAGGTTGGCGTCGGCCGTTCGGGGGAAGCCGCCGGCCAGGGCCGTGGCGCCCCCGGCGGTATCATCGGTGCCGGCGTCCTCCTGGAGGTCGATCCCCAGCAGGGCGGCGGCGTTGCGGAAGCCCGTCAGGTCGCCGGCCAAGAAGGTGGCCGTGTCGGCCCGCATCGTGTTCCAGAAGCGGGCGAAGTCCACCGGCGAGGGCCCCCCGGCCAGGCGCTCGATGGCCGTGATCAGCTGGAACGGGGTGAGGTCCGCCGGGTCGCCGTCCGTGTCGGCCGGGCCGGTGGCGCCGTCCAGGCCGTCCCACAGGGCGGCGGCCACCGCCAGCTCGGCGGTGGAGCCGGCGACGCTCTCGTAACCGGGGGTCAGGTCCTCCAGGCTGAAGTAGAGGGCGGACGTCATGCCCCCCGGGGGGTTCGGGTCGTAGGTGTCCACGTAGTTGGGGGAGCCGCCGGCGGCCCCGGCGAAGAAGTTGCCCCACCCCTCCGACCACGCCAGGCGGGCGTCCTGGTCCTCCTCCCCCGCGGCGTGGGCGCCGCCGGGGGAGTCGTCCTTGGAGAGCTGGTCCACCAGGTAGTGCCCCACCTCGTGGCGGATCACCGGGTCGTCGTAGCCGTCCGTGTCCGTCAGGCCCGGGGGGGCGCTGGGCTGGTCCAGCACGTAGATCGTGGTGGAGGTGGGAAAGTAGGCGGTGGTGCTGGTGGTGTCGGCCTCCCACACCATGCGCAGGGCCGCCAGCTGCCCGGCCACCAGGGGCACCGCGGCGTCCACGAACTCGATGGCCGTCAGGGCCTGGTCCAGGATGTTGAAGGGGGGCGCGATGCCCGCCGCGGCCGTGGCGGTGAGGGTCACGACCGGGGCCGAGCGCTCGTCGAAGCCCACGGAGCGCACGGCGTAGACGGCGACGGGCGAGGAGGTCTGGTCCGTGACCGTCACGTCGTACAAGGCGCTCAGCGCCCGGGTCAGCACCCGCACGTAGATCCCGGCGGTGCCGGCGTTGGAGGCGGACAGGGAGAAGGCCCCGGTCCCATCCGTCTTCCCCTCCTTCAGCACGGCGCCGTCGCTGCACCGCACCGCCTGCACCGCGGCCTCCCGCACCGGCAGGTAGGCGGAGGCACCGGTGAAGCCGTCGGTGTCCAGCGGCCGGTCCTCGTACTCCACCGTTCCCGTCACGGTGAAGGCCCCGCCGGCGCCGGCGGTGGACAGGCCGGGGCACAGGTTGGACGCGCTCCCGCCCCCGCCGCAGCCCCCGGCCAGGAGCGCGGCCAGGCCGGCAAGGGCCCACGGCGGCACCGGCCGGCGCCGGAGGGCGGGGGGGCGGCGGGGGCGCACCCCCTTACAGGGCCTTGAGCAGGCCGGCCACCTCGGCCGGGGTCAGGGAGACCAGGGACACGGCCCCGATGCGGTCCGGCAGCACCAGGCGGATGCGGCCGCTCAGGGCCTTCTTGTCCAGGGTCATGGCCTCCAGCAGCGCCTCCCGGTCCAGGCGCTTCGGCAGCGCCGTGGGCAGCCCGAAGCGGGTGAGCAGCGCCTCCTGCGCCTCGGCCGCGTCGGCCTTCAGGCGCCCCAGGCGCACCGCGATGCGGGCCGCCTGGGTCATGCCCACGGCCACGGCCTCGCCGTGCTTGTAGCGGCGGTAGCGGGTCACGGCCTCCAGGGCGTGCCCCAGGGTGTGGCCGTAGTTGAGGATGGCGCGCCGCCCGCCGGTCTCCCGCTCGTCCTGGGCCACCACCTCGGCCTTGATCTCGCAGCAGCGCCGCACGACCCGGGTCAGGGCCTTCGTTTCCAAGCCCAGCACCGGCTCCACGTGCCGCTCCAGGTAGCGGAAGAAGCCGGCGTCGGCGATAACGCCGTACTTGACCACCTCGGCGATGCCGGCCAGCAGCTCCCGCTTCGGGAGGGTGGCCAGCACCTCCATGTCCATGTGGACCAGGCGGGGCTGGTGGAAGGCGCCGATGAGGTTCTTGCCGCTGGGGTGGTTGACGCCGGTCTTGCCCCCCACGCTGGAGTCCACCTGGGCCACCAGGGTGGTGGGCACCTGCACGTAGGCGATCCCCCGCAGGAAGGTGGCGGCGGCGAAGCCCGCCATGTCCCCCACCACGCCTCCCCCCAGGGCCACCACGAAGCAGCCGCGGTCGAAGCGCTCGCTCACCAGGTGGTCGTGGATGCGCCCCACCCAGCGGGGGGTCTTGAAGCGCTCGCCGTCGGGGACCTCGCACACGGAGACGGCGAAGCCGGCGCGCTTCAGGGCGCGGGTCACGGGGGCCAGGTAGTGGGCCGCCACGGTGGGGTTGGTGACCACCGCCGCCTTGTCGCCCAGCTCGAGCTTGCGGCAGGCGTCCCCCAGTTCCGAAAGGGTGCCGGCGCCGATCCGGATGGGGTAGCTCCGGTCGGCCAGGCTCACCGTCAGCGTCGCCATTCCCCTTCCCGATGCAGCTCCACGATCTGCCTGGCCACCGCGGCCACGGAGCGGCCGGTGGTGTCCACCATGTGGTGGCACTCGGCGTAGCAGGCCGCCCGCTCCGCCAGCAGGCCCCGCACCCGCGACTCCACGCTGCCGGGCCCCGCCAGCAGGGGGCGGCGGCCCCGGCCGCGCCGGGTGCGGCGCACGATGGCGGCGGGGCTGGCGGTGAGGCACACCACGTGCCCGGAGCGCGCCATGCGACTCCGGTTGGCGTCGGAGAGCACCACCCCGCCCCCGGTGGCCACGACGCACCGGCGGCGGCGCGACACCCGCTCCAGCGCCTCGCCCTCCCGGACCCGGAAGGCCGCCTCGCCCTCTTGGGCAAAGATCTCGGGCACCGTCATGCCGGCGGCCCGCTCGATCTCCCGGTCCAGGTCCACGTAAGTGTACCCCAGCGCCCGGGCCGCAAGGGGCCCCACGGCGCTTTTCCCCGTTCCCATGAAGCCGGTCAGGTAGAGCAGGTCCACCGGACCGGCGGCGTCAGGCTTTGCAGGTGTAGGAGAAGTTCCCGTTCCACACCGAGCTGTCGCTGGAGATGAAGATCCCCACCGACAGGTTGCCCTTGATCGTGGCGTCGGCCGCGGGGACCACGGTGCAGCCGGTGACGGCCCCCTGGGGGATCACCACCACGGCACCGTGGTCGTCGGTCGTGGTCTGCAGCACGCCGAAGCCGTCGTCCAGCTGGACACCGGTGGCGGGGTCGAACAGCCCCGCCCCCGCGACCGCGACGCCCCCGACCAGCAGGGTGATGTTCACCCCGGCCACGGGCGTGGTGTCGTCGGCGCTCTTTTGGACCAGGATCAGGATCGGCTGGGCCGGGGCGATCGTGTTGACCCCGTCGCCGTAGTCGTCGGGCAGCGACCAGTCAGCGTCGGCTGCGTCGACGTAGATGACGGCCTCGGTGGAGGCGGCGCTGCCGCCGCAGCCGGCCGCGCCCAGGAGCAGGAGCAGCCCCAGCAGGCCGGTCAGGCCCCGGGCCAGGGCCCGGAATGCGGTGGATCCGTTCTGAAGGGTGTGGTGTTCCATGACCGGCCTATTGCTTCACGATGCGGGGGGTGATGAAGACCAGGAGCTCCTCCACGTCGTCGCGGTTGGAGGCGCTCTTGAACAGCAGCCCCACCAAGGGGATGCTGGACAGGAACGGCACGCTGTTCTTGGAGTCCACGGTGGTGCGCTCATAGATGCCGCCGATCACGGTGGTCTCGCCGTCGTTGAGCAGCACGTTGGTGTGGGCCTCGCGGCGCAGGATGCTGGGCCCCGCCGAGGAGCGGGTCTCGCCCGGCAGGTTCTTGGCCACCTTGATCTGCATGGCCACCTTGCCGTCCCCGGTGATATGGGGGGTGACCTCGAGGGACAGGTTGGCGTCGTGGAACACCGTCTGGGTGCCTTCCTGGGAGACGGTCTGGAAGGGGATGCTCTCGCCCTGCTCGATCTTGGCGGTCTGGTTGTCCAGCACCGCCACCTTGGGCGTGGAGACGATCTTGGTCAGGCCCCGGCTCTGGCCCGCGGACAGGCGCAGGTCCAGGCTGATGGGCGAGCCGATCAGGCGCCCGAAGGACACCCCCACCGCCCCCAAGGTGCCCACGCTGCCGGTGGCCGGCAGGTTCACGGCGATGTCCGGCAGGGCGCCGCTGTTCTCGGCGCCGTTCACGGAGATCGTGTTGGAGGCGCCGAAGCGGGTGTAGCCGCCGCCCCACTGGATCCCCAGGTCGCGGTTGAAGCTGGGCTTCACCTGCACGATGCGGGCCTCGATGATCACCTGCGGGGTCGGGGTGTCCAGCTCGCGCACCAGGCTCACCACCCGGTCGATGACGCTCTCGATGTCCTGGATGATCAGGGTGTTGGTCCGCTCGTCGGCGCTGATGTGGCCCCGGGTGGAGAGGAACTTGGCGTCCCCCTTGGCGAGGGTATCGATCATCGCCGAGGCCACGGTGTAGTGCACCGGGATCACGCGGGTGATCAGGTCCTCGGCCTGCACCTGGGTGGCCTTGGCCCGCCCCTCCTCGTCGCGCTGCCGCGCCATGTTCTGGAGGGTGTTGATGCGGATGATGTTGCCCTCGGTCTCCATCCCCAGGCCGTTCATCTTGAGCACCAGGTCCAGGGCCTGGTCCCACGGCACGTTCTTGAGCTTGAGGGTGATGTTGCCCTGCACCGCGTCGCTGATGACCACGTTGCGGCCGCTCACGTCCGCGAGGAGCTGGATGATGTTCCGCACCGGCGCGTCCTGGAAGTCCAGGCTCACCTTCTGGCCCCGGTACGCGGCGTGCGCGTCGCCCGGGCCGGACCACGGCCCCCAGGCCGGGGCGCCGGCCAGCGCCGCCGCGAGGAGGAGAATCAGGGGGATGCGTTTCATGGGACCACCTCTTCGGGGCGTAACGCCAGGATCGTCTCGCTCTTCTTGAGCTCACCGAACTCGTCCGGCTGCACCACTTCGACGATCACGGAGTTCTTCGTAATGCGGCGCACCCGGCCGCCGTCCGAGCCGATCCGCGTCCCGACGCGGATGGTGTAGCCCTTGCCCTCGGCCGTGGTGACCATCGCGTACGCGCCGCGGCGGCCCTGCACCACGCCGACCAGGCGGAAGGACTGAAGGGCGTGGCGCTCCAGGGGCGGCACGTCCTTGGCTTCGGCCTCCGGGGCGCGTACCTCCGCCGGGGGCAGGAACGGGTCGCGCAGGCCCCGGGCCCGGTAGACGTAGGGCTCGGCCTCGACCGCCGGCGGCCCTTCCACCGTGTCCGTCGGGGCGGCGGCGTCGGCCATCGCGGCCAGGTCCGGGGCGGCCTGGGCCGGGGGCGCGGGCGCGGGCGACATCGCCACCGGCTGCGCCGGCACGGCCGGGTGGCCGGCGGGCATCACGGCCGACGCGGGGGCGGCCGGGTCCTTCACCGGCCGGGCCGGCACGGCCGGGTGCCCGGCGGGCATCACGGCGGGCGACGCGACGGCCGAGTCCTTGAGGTCGCCGCGGGCGGTGAGCGCGAGGTCGTCCGCCCCGAGGGCGGGCGCCGCCGTGACGAACAGGGCCAGGGCCGTCAGGAGCGGCGTCATTCGATGGGCGGTGGGGGCGGATCTCATGTCTTCCCCTTCTTCGCCTTGGGATCGTCCGGGACCTGGTCCGGGGGCAGGGTCGCGAAGGCCTTGGCGGTCAGCTGGGTGGTCAGGGCGCCTCCCTGGCCCGGGGCCAGCCGCAGGTCCGTGATGTTCACGATCCGGTCCAGGTGGGCCACCCGCTCGAAGAACACCCCCAGCTGGTGGTAGCCGCCGGCCACCTCCACCTGGACGGGCAGCTCCTGGTAGAGGCCCGAGGGATTGGCGACCGGGGCGCCGGGGCGCCACAGGCGGAACACGAGGCCGGCGCCGACGCCGGCGTCGGAGACCTGCTTGAGCAACTCGGCCACCTCGTGCCCCTCCGGGAGCTGGCGGCGCTGCTCGGCGAGCTGGTGCTGGAGGCGCTTGTTCTCGCGCAGCAGCTCGTCGAGCTTCTTGACCTTGGCCTGGTAGATGGCCACCTCGCTGCCCAGCTGGGCCAGGTCGGCCTTCAGGCTGTCCACCTGGCGGGCGCGGGGCAGGTAGGCGAAGTAGACCATCGCGGAGAGCGCCACGAACACCAGCGCACCCCCGAGGATGTTGCGCTGGAGCGCCGGCAGGTTCTTGAGCCAGTTGAGGTTCACCGCGACCTCTTCTGCGCCGGGGCCCCGCCGGGGGCCGCGGCCTGGGCGTCACCGGCCAGCGCCGGCAGCTTGCCCGTGAGGGTGAACTCGTAGGCCGACAGGTCCTTGCTCTGGACCTGGCGGCTCTCCACGAGCTGGACGTCCGACAGGAAGGCCTGGTCCTTCATGCTGCGGATCATGTCCACGATGTCGGCGTTGGTCAGGGCGCGGCCGACCACGGTGACCGTGCCGCCCTTCTCCTCCAGCCGGGTCAGCCAGACCCGGTCGGGGATCCGGTGCGCCATCGTGTCGAGGAACTGCACCGGCCGGCCCTGGCGGGTCTTGAGCTGGGCGATGATCTTGATCTTCTCCTCGAAGGTCTTGCGGTCGTCCTCGAAGGTGGCGATCTGGGCCGACTTGGCCTTCAGGTCCACCAGCTGGGCCTGCACCTGCTGCTTCTCGGCCTGCAGGCTGTGGATGCGGCTGGCCATGGCCCAGGTGAGGAGGCCGCCCCCCAGCACCACGACGGCCGTGGCGGACCCGACGAGCATCAGGTAGTTGCGGAAGTCGATCGCCTTCTTGGAGACGCGGCCCCGCTTCGATGGGAAGAGGTTGATGCGAATCAACGGTCGCCGAGCCTCCGCGTCGCCAGCCCGGCGGCCACACCCAGGAAGGGGCTCAAGGCGGCGAGCCGTTCGGTGTCGATGCCGGCGGCCAGGTGGATGTTCTCGAACGGGTTGAGCCCCTGCACCGGGATGCCCAGGCGCTCGCCCGCCTGCTCCACCAGGCCCTCGGTCTTGCTGGCCCCGCCGGCCAGGTAGACCTTGTCGATCTGGGCGGCCTGGATGGTCGTCTTGAAGTAGTCGAAGGTGCGGCCGATCTCGCTGGCCACCTCCACGTTGGTGTCCTGGATGATCCGCTGCACCTTGGCCTGGTCGATGCCCTCGATGCGCTCCCCGCGCTTGGCCCGCTCGGCCTCGCCGAAGCTGATGTTCAGGCCCTTCTGGATCTCCTCGGTGTAGCGGTCGCCGCCCATGGAGATGTCGCGGGTGAAGGCGCTCATGCCGTCCACCAGGACGTTGATGTTGATGGCGGAGGCGCCCACGTTGACCAGGCCCGTGATGTGGTCGCCCACGCCGAAGTTGGCGCAGAAGATGTTCTCCAGGCCGAAGGCGTCCACGTCCACGATCATGGGCTTCAGGCCCGCCTCCTCCACCAGGGTGACCAGCTCGGAGACGCGCTCCTTCTTGGCCGCCACCAGCAGCACCGGCATCTGGCCGCTCGGCACGGCGGCGTCGCCGGACTCCATGATGTGGAAGTCCAGGTGGACGTCGGCGATCTCGAACGGGATGTACTGCTCCGCCTCCCAGGTGATGCTCTCGGAGAGCTCCTCCTCGCTCATGATCGGCAGGTGGATCTTCTTGACGATGACCGAGTTGCCGGAGACGGAGATGGCGACCCGCTTCTCCTTGAGCTTCTGGGCTGCGAACACCCGGCGGATGGCGTCGGCCACGTGGCCCGCGTCCATGACGGCGCCGTCCACGATGGCGTCGGGGTCCAGCTCCACCACACCGAAGTGGTCGAGGGTGAACTCCCCGTGCTTTTCGGACATGTGCACCAGCTTGACGCTGCTGGAGCCCACGTCCAGGCCCACCAGGGGCTGGCCGCTAGCGAACATCATGCTGGTTCCCCTCTCCTGGCCGGTGCCGCGCGAGGGGCGACCGAACCGTGCGGGATTGTACCCCAAGTAGCGGGAATGCAAGCAAAGACGTCATCCGATCCTTGGAAGCCGTGTGCCCGGGAAGGCCATTCCCCCCGGTGGGTGGCGATCCGGGGACGCCCGTGCGACCCCGCGGATTCCTTTTCGGCATTCCGCGCTGGACCTTTATGTCCCACTTTCGGAAGCCGGGCCCGGATCGCCTCCCCGCCATCGGGGGTGCCACTCCGGGCCGGAGCGCAATTGATCCAATATCCGTGCCACCACGAAGTCCACCAGGTCCTCGACCGTCTTGGGGTGGGTGTAGAAGCCCGGCATGGCGGGGATGACCCGCACGCCGGGCAGGCGCGCGAGCTTGAGGAGGTTCTCCAGGTGCACGGCGGACAGGGGCGTCTCCCGCGGCACCAGCACCAGCGGCCGCCCCTCCTTGAGGTGCACGTCGGCGGCACGCTCGATCAGGCCGTCGGCCAGGCCGTGGGCGATGGCGGCGGCGGCCTTCATGGAGCAGGGCGCCACCACCATGGCGTCGGTGGGGACGCTGCCGCTGGCGATGGGGGCCCACAGGTCTCCCGGGCCGTGCACCGTCACCGCCGCCTCCGCCCCCAGCCGCTCCGCCAGGGCGGCCTGGGCCGAGGCCGCCGTGCTCCCCAGGTCCAGGCCCGTCTCGTCCTTGAGGATGGCGCGCCCGGTGGGGGAGGCGACCACGTGCAGGCGGTGCCCGCCGGCGGCCAGGGCATCGAGCAGCCTCAGGGCGTAGACGGCGCCGCTCGCGCCCGTGATGGCGATGACAAAGGTGGACATTCCGTTCGTCCTTGAACACCCCGGGGCCCCCGCCGCCCGCCGTGGCGCGGGGCCATTGTACGGATTCGAGGGCCCGGGGCAACAACAGCGCCGGCCCCGGGACCGGCCCCCGCTAGGCCGCCCCGCCCTCCGGCTCGCCCTGGGCCGCGGCCTCCGCGCCCGCGTCGCGGTAGCGCACCTCCACCTGGCGGCCGTCCGCCCGCAGGGCCTCGGCCAGCAGGTCCGCCACCACCACCGACCGGTGCCGGCCCCCGGTGCACCCCACGGCGATGGTCAGGTAGCTGCGCCCCTCCTGCTCGTAGGCCGGCACGGTGAACTTGAGCAGCTCGGTGATCCGCTCCAGCAGCGGCCGGGCGCGGGCGTCGGCCAGCACGTAGTCGCGCACCCGGGGCTCCCGGCCGGTGTGGGGCTTGAGCTCCGGCACGAAGTGCGGATTGGCCAGGAAGCGCACGTCGAAAACCAGGTCCGCCTCCAGGGGGACGCCGTACTTGAAGCCGAACGCCACCAGGGAGATCGTCAGGGCCTTGGCGCCCTGATCGCCACCGTAATGACTCTGGATGAAGGCCCTCAGGTCGTGGACGGAGAAGTGGGTGGTGTCCACCCGCCGGTCCGCCGTGTTGCGCAGGGGGGCCAGCAGCTCGCGCTCGCGCTTCAGGCCCTCCACCACGCCCCCCTCCGGGGCCAGGGGGTGGGGGCGGCGGGTCTCGGAGAAGCGCCGGATCAGGACCGCGTCGTCGGCGTCCAGGAACAGGGTCTCCACCCGGTGGCCCCGGCGCCTTAAGGCCAGGATGGGGGTGGTGCCCTCCTCCAGGAAGAAGCGCTCCCGCACGTCCACCACCAGGGCCAGCTTGTCGACCGGCCGGGAGGAGGCCTCGAACAGCTCGGCGAAGGGGACGATGAGCGCCAGGGGCAGGTTGTCGACGCAGAAGTAGCCCACGTCCTCCAGGCAGTTGAGGGCGTGGCTCTTGCCGGACCCGGAGGTGCCGGTGAGGATCAGGAAGCGCAGGGCCGCCGGGGCGGTCCGGACCGGATCCGGAGGGCCGTTCACGCCGGCGCCCGCCTCAGGCCTCCGTGTCGGGGGCGGGCTCGGCGGCGGTCTCCTCGGTGAGGGAGACGCCGCCCTTGTGGTGGGCCAGCTTGTCCTTGTAGCGGCGCAGCTGGTGCTCCATCTTGTCCATGGCCTTGTCGATGGCCGCGTACATCTCCTCCGCCTCGCCCTTGGCGGTCATCTGGGCGCCCTTGACGTTCAGGATCACCTCCGCGATGTGCCGCAGCTTGTCCACCTCCAGGATGACCCGGGCCCCGAAGCTGCGGGCCAGGTACTTGTCCGCCTTGGCGACCTTGGCCCGGACGTAGTCCCGCAGGGCCGGGGTGATCTCGAGCTGGCGGCCGGTGATGTCCATCTCCATGGTGCGGTCGGGCTCCTGGTGCGGGGTGGAGGACAAGCGGGAACGTGCCGCGCCGGGGGGCCGGAAGGGCCGCCGCGCCGGCGTGGCAAGGGAGGGGGTCAAAACGGGCGTTTGCGCCGGTTGGAGGGCGGGATGTTCAGCTCGGTGCGGTACTTGGCCACGGTGCGCCGCGCCACGGCGATGCCCTTGGCCTTGAGGATCCGGACCAGCTCCTGGTCCTTGAGGGGCTTTTGCGGGTCCTCGTCCGCCACCAGGGTGCGGATCATCTCCCGCACGCTCACCGACGAGACCTCGGGGCCGTACCCCCCCACGGTGGACAGGCCGGAGTTGAAGAAGAACTTCAGCTCCAGGATGCCGTGCGGCGTGTGCATGTACTTGTTCGTGGTCACCCGGCTGATGGTGGACTCGTGCATCTCGATATCGTCCGCCACCTGCTTGAGGATGAGGGGCTTCAGGTGGGTGATGCCGTGGTCGAAGAACTCCCGCTGGAAGCGCACGATGCTCTCGGCCACCTTGACGATGGTGCGGTTGCGCTGCTCGATGCTCTTGATCATCCACAACGCCGACCGCAGCTTGCCGTCCAGGTACTCCCGCGCCTCCACCGGGGCGGCCTCGCGGTTGGCGAGCATCTTCTTGTAGTAAGGGCTGATCCGCAGGCGGGGCATGCCCTCCTCGTTGAGCAGCACCCGGTACTCGCCGTCCACCGGCACCACGTACACGTCCGGCGTGATGGTGAAGTTCTGGGCCACGCTGAAGGGGCGGCCCGGCTTGGGCTCCAGGGCCTCCACCACCTTGGCGGACTCGTACACCTGGTCGGCGGAGATCTTCAGGGCCCGGCCGATCTGGGGGTAGCGGCGCCGCTCCAGGTCCTCCAGGTGGTCCTCCACGATGCGGGCCACCGGGGTGTCGGCCAGGCCCAGCTGATGGATCTGGATCAGCAGGCACTCGCGCAGGTTGCGGGCCCCCACGCCGGAGGGGTCGAAGTCCTGCACCACCTTGAGGACGCGCTCCACGTCGGCGGCGGACTCGCCCACCGCCTCGGCGATCTCTTCGACCTCGGACCTCAGGTATCCGTTGTCGTCGACGTTGCCGATGATCTCCTCGCCGATGGCCATCTCCCGCTCGGTGAGGGGGGCCAGGCGCAGCTGCCAGTTGAGGTGGTCCAGCAGGGAGGTGGTGCCGGCCAGGGTCTGCTCGTAGCTGGGCAGCTCGTCCGGGGGGGCGGCCACGCCGCCGAAGTCGCGCCCGTCGCCCATCTCCTGGGCGAAGTACTCCTCCCACTTGTAGCCCAGGGACTCGGCCTCGTCGGTGGCGGGGGCCGGGGGCTCGCTGCCGTTGGCGGGGGTCTCGAGGGCCTCGCCGGCCGTCTCGGCGGCGGACTCGTCGGCGCTCTCGGGCTCCTCGTCGCCGGTCGCCTCCTCCATCGTGGGGTTTTCCATCATCTCCTGCTCGATGGCCTGCTCAAGCTCCTGGCGGGACAGCTGCAGGAGCCGGATGGCCATCTGGAGCTGGGGGGTCATCACCAGCTTCTGGGCCAGGATGGGCTTGAGCGTCAGCTTCATCGAGGCGATCCCAGGGGATGGGGGCAGGACATGGGCGGGAACCCTTTCGTGTTGTTTTCTCGGCCGGGCCGCCCCGCAAGTTTACAGGGTGAAGCGTTCGCCCAGGTAGATGCGCCGCACGTGGGGGCTGTCCGCCACCTGGCGCGGGGTGCCGGATTCAAGAATGGTACCCTGGTAAATAATGTATGCGCGGTCGGTAATTTGCAAGGTCTCGCGGACGTTGTGGTCGGTGATCAGGACCCCGATCCCCTTGGCCTTCAGGCGCTCCACGATCCCCTGGATGTCGCTCACGGCGATGGGGTCGATGCCGGCGAACGGCTCGTCCAGCAGCAGGTGGCTGGGGGCCGCCGCCAGGGCCCGGGCGATCTCCACCCGGCGCCGCTCGCCCCCCGACAGGGTGTAGGCCCGCGCCCCCGCCAGGTGGGCCACGCCGAACTCCTCCAGGAGCTCCTCCCGCCGGGTGCCCCGGTCGCGCCGCCCGAGAGGCATGCGCTCCAGCACCGCGTCCACGTTCTCGGCTACGGTCAGGCGCCGGAAGATGGACGGCTCCTGGGGCAGGTAGCCGATGCCCCGGCGGGCCCGGGCGAACATGGGCAGTCCCGTGATGTCGTCCCCGTCCAGCCGCACCGTGCCGGCGTCCGGGGCGACCAGGCCCGTGACCATGTAGAAGGCCGTGGTCTTGCCCGCGCCGTTGGGGCCCAAGAGCCCCACCACCTCGCCGGGGCCCACCTTGAGGGACAGGTCCTTGACCACCGCCCGGCCGCCGTAGGACTTGACCAGCCCGACCGCCTCCAGGGGCATCACTGGCCCTCGGTGAAGGTGAAGGCGCCGCCCTCGACGGTGCTCTCCTGGGTGGCCAGGTCGATGGTGATGCGCTTGCCCTCCACGGTCATGGTGGGCTCGGTCACCCGGGGCTTCTCGGTCAGCACCACGGTGCCCGCCACCGGGTCGTACTCGGCCCGCCCGGCGGTGGCGGTGCGGTCGCCGTAGCTGAAGTGCACGTCCCCCTCGGCCACCATGCGGCGGATCTTGCGCTTCTCGGCGCTCCCGCCGCCGTCCCCGGCGCCTCCCCTTTCAAGGGTCACGGTCACCCGGCGGGCCTCCATGCGCATGCCGTTGCGGTCCACCCGCACGTTGCCCGAGAAGCCCAGCACGCCGGTCTGGTTGGAGAACGACATCTCGTCGGCGTTCACCGTGAGGGTGCCGCCGCCGCTGTCCAGGGACAGGCCGCGGGCCGGGGAGGCCTCCCCGGCGCCCCGGGCCGGCGCGGCCGGCAGCAGGGCCGCCAAGCTCGCCAAGCCCGCCACGGCGGCCAGGGCCAGCGCCGGCAAGAGGCGGGGGACCGCCCGGCGCCGCCTCACGGCGCCCATCGCACGGCCACGTCGCCGGTGAGCCGCACCTCCTGGGCGCGGGTATCGGCCACGGCCTCGGCGCCCCGGGCCGAGAAGCCGGCCCCGGTGACCTGGGCGCCCCCCTCGGAGCGGACCGTGCGGGCGCTCGGGTCCCACACCAGGGCGGGGGCGGTGAAGCGGGTGCCGTCGGCCAGGGTCAGGCGGGCCGGCCGCGCCTCGCCGGCCACCCGCACCACGCCGTCGTCCAGGGCCATGCGGCCGGTGTCGGCCGCCAGGCGCACGGCGGGGCGGCCCTCTTCGTAGAAGGCCGCGTCGATGCCCTCCACCACCACCACCCGGTTGACCTCCACCATCTGGGCCCGGTCCGCGCTCAGGCGCATCTCCAGGCCCCGGTCCCCCACCTGCTCCAGGGCGAACCCGGTCAGGTTGATGTCGGCCTCGATCTCCCAGGGGGTGCCGCCGTCCTCCTCCCCCAGGCGGGAGGCACGCTCGGCCACCAGGCCCGCCACCAGCACGCTCCCCGCCACGGCCACCGACAACAGCAGGCGCCGGGCGGCCCGCAGGCGGGCGCCGCCGGGGAGCCCGGGTCTCAACGGGCGTGGGCCGCGGCCCGCTCCAGCCAGCGGCTGACGACGGTGTCGCAGGTCTCGGCCAGGGCCGCGCAGCGCGCCGCGGCGTCGGCGGTCACGGCCGGGGCCTCCACCACGCCGGCGAGGCGCTCCAGCTCGGCGGCGTTGACCGCCACCCACTCCTTGACCATGGGCTCCTCGATCTCCAGGTGGAACTGGAGGCCGTAGGCGTTCGTGCCCAGGCGGAAGGCCTGGTGCGGGAACAGCGGCGAGCTGGCCAGGTGCAGGGCGCCGGCCGGCAGGTCGAAGCCGTCGCCGTGCCACTGAAACACGTGCAGCGGGTTCGGCAGACCGGCGAACAGGGGGTCCTCGGCGGTCTCCAGGGCGAGGTGCAGGTCGTACCAGCCGATCTCCGGGGTCTCCCCCTTGAACACCCGGGCCCCCGCGGCGCGGGCCAGCAGCTGGGCCCCCAGGCAGATGCCCAGGGTGGGGAAGTCGGCCTCGATGGCGCGGCGGCACAGGGCGAGCTGGGCCGCCAGGACCGGATCGTCCTCGGCGTCCACGGCGCTCTTGGGGCCCCCCAGGACGATCAGGCCGCTGTAACGGGCCAGGCTCTGGGGCACGCGGGCGTCCTCCCGGTAGCAGGGAACCACCTCCTCGGTGGCGCCGGCCCGGCGCAGGATGGGGTAGATCCTCCCCGGGCCCTCGTGGGCCACCTGCTGGATCACCAGAATCGGTTTCGACATCGCCGCGCTCCCAGTTACGGGGCCGGACAGGGGCCCGAACCCTCGCGCTCCATTGTATCGCAACCGGCCGTTGTCCGGACCCCGCCCGGGGCGCCCGGCGGGGGCGCCGTCACCCCCCGTTCGGAGACCTCATCCGGGGCGGGCGGCGGCGGCCGCCGCCACGCCGGAGGGCAGCCCCTCGCGGGCGTGCCCCCGGGCCCAGGCGTCCGCCGCCAGGACCTGCTCCAGGGAGCGGATCGGCTTCGGCGCGTGGGCCTCCAGGGTTGCCGCCACCACCTTCGGGATGTCGGTGAAGCCGATGGCCGAATCGAGGAACGCCGCCACGGCCACCTCGTTGGCGGCGTTGAGCACGGCGGGCAGGGTGCCGCCCCCGGCGGCGGCCCGGTAGGCCAGCTCCAGGCAGGGGAAGCGCTCGGTGTCCGGGGCCTCGAAGGTGAGGCGCCCGAGGGTGGCGAAGTCGGGGGCCGGCACGTCCACCGGGATGCGCTCCGGGTAGGCCATGGCGTAGGCGATGGGGCCCCGCATGTCGGGCAGGCCCATCTGGGCGATCACGGCGCCGTCGGTGAAGGCCACCATGGAGTGGACGATGCTCTCCGGGTGCACCACCACCCGCACCCGCTCCGGGGCCAGGCCGAACAGCCAGCACGCCTCGATCACCTCCAGGCCCTTGTTCATCAGGGTGGCCGAGTCCACGGTGATCTTGGGGCCCATGTCCCAGTTGGGGTGACGCGCGGCCTGGGCCGGGGAGACCGCCGCCAGGGCGGCCTTCGGGGTGCGGCGGAACGGCCCGCCGGAGGCGGTCAGCAGGATGTGGTCCACGTCCTCGCGGCGGTGGCCGGCCAGGCACTGGAAGATGGCCGAGTGCTCGCTGTCGATGGGCAGCACGGGCAGGCCCTTGCGGGCCGCGGCCTCCATGAGGAGGGGCCCGGCCATGACCAGGGCCTCCTTGTTGGCCAGGGCCACCGGGTTGCCCGCCTCGAGGGCCGCGAAGGTGGGCAGGAGCCCGGCCGAGCCCACGATCCCGGCGATCACCAGGTCGGCCGGCAGGGCGGCCACCTCCGCCAGCCCCTCGGGGCCGGAGCGCACCGCCGTGGCGCCGGCGTCCCGGGCCAGCCGGGCGGCGGCCGCCGGGTCCCCCAGGGCCGCCAGCCGGGGCCGGAAGGCGGCGACCTGCTCGGCCAGCAGGCGGTCGTTGCCCCCCGCCGCCAGCCCCACCACCTCGAACCGGTCCGGGTGGCGGGCCGCCACGTCGAGGGCGCTGCGGCCGATGGAGCCGGTGGCGCCGAGGATGGTGATTCGCTTGCGGGCCATTCGCCGGGTGCTCGTTCGCGGGGCCGGGGTCAGCCGGCCCCGACGACCGACAGATAATAGAGAAGCGCGGGCCCCGTGAAAAGGAAGCTGTCCACCTTGTCCAGCACGCCGCCGTGGCCGTGGATCAGGGCGCTGGAGTCCTTGACCCCCGCGGCGCGCTTGAACAGGGACTCCACCAGGTCCCCCAGCAGGGCCGCCACCCCCAGCAGCAGGCCGATGAACAGCGGGTCCCATCCCCACGCCAGGGGCACGAACAGCCACCCCAGGTAGGCCGCCGCCACCGAGGCGGCCAGGCCCCCCAGGGTGCCCTCCACGGTCTTCTTGGGGCTCACCTCGGTGAGCCGGGTGCGCCCCAGGCGCGAGCCCACGTAGTAGGCGGCGGCGTCCCCGGCCCAGGTCACCAGCAGCAGGTAGAAGACCCACCGCACCCCGTCCGGCAGCGCCCTGAGCGCCGCCACGTGGGACAGCAGGAAGGCCACGTAGGCCAGCCCCAACACCACCACGGCGGCCTCGGCGATGGCGGCCTCGCGCCGGGCCGGGTCCAGCAGGCGGGCGATGAGCGCCAGGGCCACGCCCCCCGCCAGGGCCACCGGGGCCCAGCCGAACGGGGTCCCCGCCACCACCGCCACGCCGGCGGCGCACGCCAGCCAGGCGGCGGCCGGCAGGGGCCCGGCGAAGTGCATGCGGTACAGCTCCCACTGCCCCACGGCGGCCGCGGCCCCCACCAGGAGGGCCAGGCCCCAGGCCGGCAGCAGGACCACGGCCGCCCCCAGGAGGGGCAGCGCCACGGCGGCGGTGATCAGGCGGTCCTTGCCCAGCACGGGGGCGGTCCGGCGGTTCCGGCGGTCAGCCCCGGCGGCCCCCCGCGGCGGCCCGTTCGGCCGACGCGAGCTGGTCGCTGGTGAGCCCGAAGCGCCGCTCCCGGTCCTGGAAGTCGAGGATGGCGCGGTACAGGTCCGGGCGGCGGAAGTCCGGCCACAGGGCGGGGGTGAAGTGGAACTCCGTGTAGGCCATCTGCCACAGGAGGTAGTTGGAGATGCGCTGCTCGCCGCTGGTGCGGATCATCAGGTCCGGGTCGGGCAGCCCGGCGGTCTCCAGGTAGCCGGCGAAGCGCTCCTCGGTGATCTCCTCCGGGGTGATGAGCCCCTTCGCCACGTCGCGGGCGGCGCGCCGGGCGGCCTGGGCGATCTCCCCCCGGCCGCCGTAGGTGAGGGCCAGCACCAGGGTCATGGAGCGGTTGTCCCGGGTGCGCCGCCCCACCCGGTCCAGGGCCCGCCGCACCGACAGGGGCATGCGGGACAGGTCGCCGATGGTGGTCAGGCGGATGTCGTTCTCCACCAGCGTGGAGAGCTCCCGCGCCAGGTACTCCTCGAGGAAGCCCATCAGGGCCCGCACCTCCACGGGGGGGCGTCGCCAGTTCTCGCTGGAGAAGGCGTAGAGGGTGAGGACCTCGATGCCCAGCTCGCGGCAGGCCGTGACCGTCTCCCGGACGCTGGCGATGCCGGCCCGGTGGCCCTCGATGCGGCCCTTGCCCCGGTCCCGGGCCCAGCGCCCGTTGCCGTCCATGATCACGGCGATGTGGCGCGGCAGGCGGCGGCGGTCGAGGCGCTGGAGCAACGCCTCGGCCTCCCGCTCCGCGGGCGCGGCTGCTACGGAAGACTCGGTCATCGACGGGCCGCCTTGGCGGGGATGGCCCTGGGGGCCGGCACCCTTCGGGGACTTTGATTAGCGCCGGCGTGCCGGGCACGCCGCGCGCTTCTGCGGGACCCGGCGGGGGCGCTCCCGCGCGGCCGCCGGCCCACCTGAAACTGCGAAGTCTACGGGCGCGGCCCGCCGCGAGTCAAACCGCGCGCCCCCGCGGGGGGCGGGGCCCCGGGGCGCCGCAAGGCCCTTCTAAAACCCGATGTTGAGGCGCAGGGTGTAGCTGTTGACGGTGGCGAAGCTGGCCTGGGCGACCACGTTGGCGATGGGCAGCACCGCCACCTTCAGGCCGACGTGGGAGCGCAGCATGGCCTGGCTCACGTCCGACAGGCCGATGCCGGCGTTCTCGCTGCCGTGGACCCACACCTCGTCCACCCCGGCGTAGGGGGTGAAGATGGCGAAGCCCTTGCTGATGCCGGCCCCGATGCCCCAGGACCACAGGTCCAGGTCGCTGACGCCGTTCAGGCGGCTGTAGTGGGTGCCGATGGAGACGGCCGGGGTGACGGCCGAGCCGGAGAGGATCGCCTTGCGCACCTCGCCCCCCACCACGCTGGCGTTGCTGCCGGGGACCTCGATGAACGACACCCCCACGTCCAGGCCGAAGGGCAGCCCCTTCTGCACGTGCAGGCGCGCCACCGGCAGGCTGGACGGGGCGGCGCCGTCGGAGACCACCTGGTCCCACACCGTGTCGTCCACGTGCACCAGGGTCACCGAGGCGCCGATGTCGAAGCCCGTGATGCCCCGGGGCTCGGCGGGGGCCACCGGGTCGTAGGCCACGGCCAGGCCCAGCTCCTTGACGAAGGTCTTGAAGTCCCCTTGCGAGAGGCCGCCGGGCAGGGTGATGTCGTTGCCGGCGGCGAGGGCTTTGGAGGCCGGCAGGGCGAGAAGGGCCAGGACGGCCAAGAGGAGGGGCAGGGTGCGTCGCATGGAAGGCACTCCTTGTGCTTGCGAGGGACGGGGCCCGCGCCGGGCGTCCCGCCCGAGCCGCCCGCGGGCGCAATTATACGAGGGAGGTATCGGGCCGCAAGGGCCGAAGCTTGAGCCGCGGCCCCGGGAGGCGGCGGGGCCTAGCGCCCCATGCAGATGCCGATGGCCTCGGCGGTGAGGATCAGCCCCGAGTCCAACGGCACCCACTTGTAGTCGCTGATGGCCTCCTTGATGGGCACGGAGGTGACCTCCCGCCCCCGCAGGCACACCATGCGCCCGAACTCGCCCCGGGTGACCAGGCTCATGGCCTTGCAGCCGAAGCGGGTGGCCAGGATGCGGTCGAAGGCGGTGGGGGAGCCGCCCCGCTGGATGTGGCCCAGCACGGTCACCCGCACGTCCATGCCGGTGGTCTCGGCGATCTGCTCGCCCACCTTGTTGCCGATGCCCCCCAGGCGCTCCATGCCCTTGCCCCTGCCGCCGTGGGCCACCACGGAGACCTCGCCCCCCTCGGGGTGCGCGCCCTCGGCGACGACCACGATGGAGAAGGTGCTGCCCCGCTCGGCGCGGCGGGCGATCTTGCGGCACACGGCGGCGATCTGGAACGGGATCTCGGGGATCAGGATCACGTCGGCGCCGCCGGCGATGCCCGACTCCAGGGCGATCCAGCCGGTGTAGCGCCCCATCACCTCCACCACCATCACTCGGTGGTGGCTCGCGGCGGTGGTGTGGAGCTTGTCCAGGGCCTCCATGGCGGTGGTGACCGCCGAGTTGAAGCCGAAGGTGACGTCCGTGGCGCGCAGGTCGTTGTCGATCGTCTTGGGCACCCCCACCACCGGCAGCCCCAGGTCGAACAGGCGCGACGCGATGCGGTTGGTGCCGTCGCCCCCGATGGCCACCAGGCCGTCCAGCTCCAGCTCGTGGAAGCGCTCGATGACCTGCTTGCTCACGTCCTGCACCACCGTCTGGCCGTCCACCCGGGTGGGGTACTCGAACGGGTTGGCCCGGTTGGAGCTGTGCAGGATCGTGCCCCCCTGGGGCAGGATGCCGCGGATGGAGAAGGGCGTCATGCTGCGGGTCTTGCCGGGCAGGATCAGCCCCTGGAAGCTGTCCTCGATCCCGATCACGTCCCAGCCGTACTTGGTGTCGGCGCTCTTGACCACGCCCCGGATGACCGCGTTGAGGCCGGGGCAGTCACCCCCGCCGGTCAGCACACCGACTTTCGGCATCGTCTCCTCCTCCGGAGCGCTACGGGTCGCGCCCCCCTGCGTCCCCGCCCGGGGTCGGCGGGGCGCCGCCGGCGCACGGGGGGCGCCGCGGGCCCTCAGCCTTCCAGCGGCTGGGCCTCGTCCACCAGCATCACGGGGATGTCGTCCTCGACCCGGTAGCGCAGGCGGCAGGCCCCGCAGACCAGGGCCTCCGGCTCTCCGTCTCGTAGGTCAGCTCCCCCTTGCAGCGGGGGCAGACCAGGACCGCTCTGAGGGCTTCGTCCAGGGCCATCGCGGCTACTCCTCCACGGTGTCGTCCACGGCGGGCGGCACGCCCCCCTCCAGGCGGGCCAGGCGCGCGTTCACCCGCTCCAGATTATGCACCACCTTGGCGTGGAAGGCGGGAACGGTTTCGGGCCCGAGCGTGGCGGCCGCCGCCTCGAACGCGGCCCGCGCCCGGGCCAGGGCGTGGCGCTCGCCGGGGGGCGGCAGCCGGGCCAGCACCACCCCGCGCTTGAACTGGAGCACGGCCCAGGCCGCCGGGTCGTCCGCCTTCGGCAGGGCGTTCAGGGCCTGGTCGTAGTGCCCCAGCGCCCGCAGCAGGTTCTCCCGCGGGTCCCCGGCGGGCATGCGCTGGAAGGCCTGCCCGGCCAGGCCGTGGAGGCGGCGGAACTGGCGCGGGTCGCGCCGCAGGGTCCAGTAGCGCAGCGCCTCCCGGTAGGCGGCGAGGGCCCGGCGCAGGCTCTCCCCCGCCGGGTCCGGGGGCAGCGCCTGCCACGCCTGCCCCAGGTTGGTGTAGGTGACGGCCTTGAGGTCCCGCCGGTCGGCCAGGGCGGGCACCGCCAGGGCCTGTTCGTAGAGCGCGATGGCGTCCCTCAGGTTGCGCTCCCGGTCCCCCACCGGCAGGCGCTGGAGGCACGCCGCCTGGTTGTGCAGCGCGGCCCGGTAGGCCTCCGGGAAGGCCTCCGGGGTCCAGGTCTTAAGGGCCCGGCGGTAGGCCAGGATGGCCTTGAACAGGTGGCGGCCGTCGGGGGTGGGGGGGTAGTGCTGCTCGGCCGAGGCGAGCTGGTGCAGCAGGCGGGCCCGCAGCACCGGCACCCGCCGGGCCGGGAAGTGGGGCAGGGCGGCCTCGTACGAGGCCACCGCCAGGTCCAGCGCGGCGGGGCCGTGGCGGGTGGGGTGGAACTGGTAGCCCACGCCGCGGTTCCACAGCACGGCCCCCAGCAGGTCCGGGTCGGCGGCGGGCCCGGGCAAGGCGCCCAGGGCACCGAAGTGGTAGAGGGCCTCGTCCACCCGGGCCGGATCGTCCCCGCCCAGGCCCAGGGCCAGCTCGGACAGGGCGATGAAGAACACCACCGGGTACCGCTCCGGCGGCGTCAGGTCGGGAAAGGCGTTCAGCGCCGAGAGCACCTGCCGGGCCGCCTCGTGCCGCCCCTGGTGGACGTACAGGACCCCCTGCAGGGCGAACAGGGTCATCAGGGCGTCGTCCCCCCGGGGCGCGGGCAGGCGGTGGCGGATGGGCACCACCGCGGCCCGCCCCGCCGCCTGGCGGGACTGGTAGGCGGGGTCCAGGCCGTACAGGTGGGTCAGGTGCAGGGCCGTCCCGCCCCCGGGCGCCGGGCCACTCCACAGCAGAAACGCGGCGTCCCCCGCGGCCCGGCGCACGGCCGGGTCCGTTGCGGGATCGTCCGCGGGATCGGCATCGGGGTCGTCCGCCGGCGGGGCCTCCACCACCCGCACGGCGACCCGGTCCGACAGGAAGCGGGCCCGCGCCAGGTAGCGCCCGATCTCCCCCGCCAGCCACGTCGCCGCCTCCGGGTCCCGCGGGGCCGCCAGCACCGCGATGCCCACCGGCCCCGGCCCCGGGCCCGGTCCGGAGGCCGCGCCGCCCTCCGCCCCCGGCGCGGGCACCGGAACCGCCAGCCACGCCGCCGCCAGCAGCCCGATCGCTACCGCGCGGCGCCGGGTGCGGCCGGAGGCCGCCCCCCGTGTCATTGCCGCACGGACAGCAGCCGGTACATGCCGTAGGCCGCGAACACCGCCACCGGCAGCCAGGCCGCCGCCTGAGGCGGCAGCACCGCCGCCTTCCCCAGGGCCATGGACAGCGATTGGAGCAGCCAGTAGGTGACCGCCAGCAGCAGGCTCACCCCCACGCCCCGGGCCATGCCCCGGGCCCGGGGCCGGGTGAGGCCGTGGGGGATGGCCACCAGGACCATCACCAGGGACGCGAAGGGGAACGCCAGGCGCCCGGCCAGCTCCACCCGGTAGCGGGTGGCGTCGTAGCCGTCGGCCTGGAGCCGCTCGGCGTAGCGGGTCAGGCGGCGGTAGGAGAGGTTGGCCTCCCGCACCGTCACCTCCCCCAGGGCCTCCGGGGGCCGGGTCAGGGGCGAGGGGCGGCGCTCGAAGGGGCGCACCGTGGGGCCCTCGGGCCCGGACTGCACCACGCGCCCGTCCCGCAGCTCCCAGCGGCCGTTCCCGTACACCATGCGGCGCGCGGTGATCAGGCGCTGCACCCCGCCGGCCCCGTCGGTCTGCACGATGCGCACGCCCCACATGATCCCGGCGGCGGTGTCGGCGGTGCGGATGCCGTAGATCGTGTCGTGGCCGGCCCGGAACCAGATGCTGTCCCGGAGGAACACCGTCGTCCCGCCCCCGGCCCGGGCCGCGTCCAGCACCCGCTCGGCCACGGTGTTGGCCCGGGGGATGAAGCTCAGGCCGGCCCACCCCAGCACCAGGCTCGCCAGCAGCCCCACCCCCAGCAGGGGCAGGGCCGTGCGCGCCGCCGAGAACCCCGCGGCCCGCATTGCCACCACCTCGGAGCGGGCCGACAGGCCCCCTAAGGCCAGGACCGTGGCCAGCAGCAGGGCGAAGGGCCCCACCTGGGCCACCAGCTGGGGCAGCACCAGCAGGTAGTGCTCCGCCACCGCGTCCCACGGCACCCCCACGGTGAGAAACTCCCGCAGCCGGTCCACCAGCCCGGCGGTGAGCTGCACGGCCGTCAGCCCACCTAAGGTGAGGGCCAGCATGCGCAGCTGCTCCCCCACCACGTAGCGGGCGACGACGCTCACGGCTTCAGGCCCGGGATGCGGGGCAGCAGGGGCCGGTCCCGCTGGGCCCTGAGCACCACCCACACGGTGGCCACCAGGGCGACCCCGTTGGGCAGCCACGCCCCCGCCGCCACCGGCAGGCGGTCCCCCACCACCAGGGCCGTGCCGACGGTCATCAGGACGTAGTACACCACGATCAGCGCCACCCCGGCGGCGAAGCCCCCCATGCGCCCGGAGCGCACCGCCGTCAGCCCCAGGGCCGGCCCCAGGATGCCGAACAGGAACGCGGCGGCGGGGAAGGTGTAGTTGCGGGTGGAGTCCATCCAGTTGCGCAGCAGCCGCGCCACCGGCTCCCCGGCGGCGCGGCGGCGGGCGATCTCGTCGCGGATCTGGCCCACGTCGGTGAAGGCGGGTCCCCCGGCGCGGCGGATGGTGAGCTTGAGGTCGTACTCGCCAAAGCGCACCCGCTGCACCACCGTCTCCCCCGCCCCGGTGCCGGTGCGGTAGATCTCGCCGTCCTTCAGGCGCAGGCCCACCATGCCCTGCTCCGGGGTGCGCGCCAGGCTCCCCTCCCGGGCGGTGACCAGCAGGGGCCGCTCCGGGTCGCGCTCGTCGGAGATGAAGATGTTGGCCAAGCCGTGGCCGGGGCCGGCCTCCTCGGCGTAAACGACCACGTCGCCGAACAGGTCGTTGAAGCTGCCCGGCACCACCGCCACCCCGGCCTGGGCCTCCAGCGTGCGCAGGGCCATGTCCTTGAGCTTGCCCTTGCCCCACGGCTCGGTGGTCACCCCCACCGCCAGGGCCGCCGCCGCCACCGCCGCCGAGAACAGCGCCACCGGCCCCATCAGGCGCAGGAACGACACCCCGGTGCTTTTGAGGGCCACGAACTCGCTGTCCGCCGACAGGCGCGAGAAGGCCACGATCCCGGCCAGCAGGCAGGCCGCCGGCAGGGTGACCAGCAGGAAGGGGGGCAGCAGCACCCACAGCAGCTTGCCCACCGCCGCCAGGCTCAGACCCCTCCCCACGAACAGGTCCGACAGGCGCACGAGCTGGTTGATCAGGAACACGGCCGTGAGCCCCATCACCCCCAGCAGGAAGGGCACGGCCACCTCCCGGATCAGGTAGCGGTCCAGGATCCCGAACACGCCCCCGAAAACGCCGCCGATCACGCCGCCTCCCCCAGGGCCGTTTTGAGGGCGTCCCACAGGGCCGCGAGGCCCTCCCGCTTGTGGGCCGACACCGCCAGCACCGGCGTCCCGGTCTCGCGCCCCAGGCCGCGGGCCGCGTCCACGGCCCGGGCGCGGCTCAGCTTGTCGCGTTTGGTGGCCACCACCAGGCACGGGCGGCGGAAGTGGGCCAGCCAGTCCACCATCTGCCGGTCGCTCTCCGCCAGGGGGTGGCGGATGTCCACCAGCACGACCACCAGCTTCAGGGGCTCCCGGCCCCTGAGGTAGGTCTCGATGCGGTGCCGCCAGGCCCGCTGCTCGCCCTTGGGGACACGGGCGAAGCCGTAGCCCGGCAGGTCCACCAGGTGCAGCCGGCCGTTGACGCGGAAGAAGTTGATCAAGCGGGTCTTGCCCGGCGCCCCGCTGGTCTTGGCCAGCCCCTTGCGGTTCAGCAGGGCGTTGATGAGGCTCGACTTGCCGACGTTGGAGCGGCCCACGAAGGCCACCTCCGGCAGGGCGCCCGCCGGATACCCCTCGGGTCCGGCCGCGCTGCCCGCGAACACGGCCTCGACCACGCGCAACGGGGCCGCCCCGGTCAGGGCGCCGGCCGGAACGGCTCGGCCTCGGCCGCCGGGTCCTCCAGGCGGTGCAGGTCGGCGGGCCGCACGGCGCCGCGCTCGGTGACGATGGCGGCGATGAGGCGGGCCGGGGTCACGTCGAAGGCGGGGTTGAACACCGCCACCCCCTCCGGCGCGATGGGGGTGCGGCCGAAGACGTGGGTGACCTCGACCGGGTCCCGCTCCTCGATGGGGATCTCGGCCCCGCTCGCCATCGTGAAGTCCACCGTGGAGAGGGGGGCGGCCACGTAGAACGGGATGCCGTGGGCCTGGGCCAGCAGGGCCACGCCGTAGGTGCCGATCTTGTTGGCGGCGTCGCCGTTGCGGGCGATGCGGTCGGCCCCGACGACGACGGCCTGCACCCGCCCCAGGGCCATGACGTGGGCCGCCATGTTGTCGGTGATGAGGGTCACGTCGATGCCGTCCTGCATCAGCTCCCAGCAGGTCAGGCGGGCGCCCTGGAGCACGGGCCGGGTCTCGTCGGCGAACACGCGGACCCGCTTGCCGGCCTCCACAGCGCCCCGGATCACCCCCAGGGCGGTGCCGTAGCCGGCAGTGGCCAGGGCCCCCGCGTTGCAGTGGGTCAGCACCCCGGCCCCGTCCGGGATCAGGGGCGCCCCGGCGGCGCCGATGGCGCGGCAGGTGGCGACGTCCTCGTCCAGGATGCGCTGGGACTCTGCCTCCAGCACCTCCCGGATGCGGGCCACGGGCGCGTGCCTGTTGGCCTTCGCGACCGCCTGCATGCGGTCCACCGCCCAGGCCAGGTTCACGGCGGTGGGGCGCTGGGAGACCAGCATGCGGCCCACGCCGTCCAGGCCCTCCAGGAAGGTGTCCACGTCGTGGCCGGGCAGGTCGCGGGCCCCCAGGGCCATGCCCATGGCGGCGGCCACCCCGATGGCGGGGGCGCCCCGCACCCACAGCTCCTTGATCCCCCGCGCCACCGTGGCGGCGTCGCGGCAGGTGACGTAGGTCACCTCGAGGGGCAGGCGGCTCTGGTCGAGCATCTCGACGAAGCCGTCCTTCCAGTACAGGGTCGGTGTCATGACGGGTCTCCTGGGGCCCGGGGCGCGACCCGCCGGATCACGGCGGGGCCGCCGCCGGGGAGGCGTTCGGGGCGTACAGGTCGCGCGGGGGGGCCTCGTCCGGGGGGCGGGTCTTCCAGCGCTTGTGGGCCCACAGCCAGAACTCCGGCCGCTCCCGGATCATGTCTTCCAGCACCCGGTTGCAGCGCCGGGTGGTGTTCGCCACGTCGGCCTCCTTGTCGCCGGTGCGGTCGGCCTCGATGGCGGGCAGCAGGCGCCCGGTGTAGGTGCCGTCGCCGTTCGGCGTGCACACCAGGGGCACGATGGGGGCGCCGCTGACACGGGCCAGGGCCGCCAGCGTGTCGGACGTGGCGGCGGGGAGGCCGAAGAACGGCACGAAGATGCCGGCGGCGAAGTTCTGGTCGATGGACAGCCCCACCAGCTCCCCCTTCTTGAGGGCGCGCAGGGTGGCCCGCACCGCCCCCTCCTTGTAGATCACCTCGTTGCCCGTGCGGGTGCGCAGGGACTCGATGAGGGCGTTGGCCCAGTCGGCCTGGCGCTTGCCGACCACCTGGCACCGGCCGAAGCCCATGAAGGCCACGGTCGCCCCCATCAGCTCCCAGTTGCCGAAGTGGGAGAACATCACCAGGACCCCCTTGCCGTCGTCGAGCCGGGCCCGCACGGCGTCGATGTCGGCCTGGGGCACCTGCACGTAGCGCCGCCAGTTGTCGGCGGTGAGGCGGGGGATGACGGCCACGGCGTCGAGCATGCACGCCATCAGGTTCACCAGGCTGGCCCGCGCGATGCGGTCCTTCTCGGCCGCGGAGAGGGTGTCGCCGAAGGCGATGTCCAGGTTCCTCCGGGCGATCTCGACGCGGCGGCGGCGGCGCCGGCTCAGGGCCGCCACCAGGCGCACCAGACCCCAGCGCAGGCGCCACGGCGCGACGCCCAGGAGGCGCACGACGAGGGCGGTCCACGCCGGCGGCGTGGCGACGGGTTCGGATGCGTCCTCGGGGGGGCTCACGGCCTCGGGGGCTTCGCGGCGGCGGACCCCCGCGTCCCCGGGGCGCGGGAACGGCCGCCGTCCGCGCCCCATTCTACCAGACGGGGCCCCTCGCCCGCAGGGCCCGGCGGGGGCGCCGCCACCGGGGACGGCGCCCGCCCGGGCGCTACTGCTCGGTGCCCAGCTCGAACAGGTGGGCCTGGATCTCCTGCACCCGCTCGTCGATGGCGGCGCGCTGCACCGGCACCTTGGCGCTGACCCGGTCGCCGATGTCCCGGAGGGCCGCCTGGATCTCCTCGATGTCGTTCTCGATGTGGTAGCCGCCCCGCTCGGACGCGGTCTGCAGGGCCGCCTCGGCGTTCTTCAGGTAGAAGGTCACGTCGGCCGACTGCTTCTTGTCGAGGGCGTCGCCGGCGCTTTTCAGGTCGGCCACCGCCTCCAGGATGGCGGCGTTGATGATCAGGGCGTGCAGCTCGGCGGTGCTCTCGTGCATGAGGGCGAGGGCCGACTTGTCCACCTTGCCGTTGGCCAGGATCTTGGCCGTGTTGGTGCGCACGTGGCCGATGCCGGGCTGGAGGTAGGGATGGTCGTTGGCCAGGCGCTCGGCGGCGGCGGCGGAGTCGTCCAGGGCCTTCAGGCCGCGCTTGAAGTCGGCGGGGGCGGACTTGCCCGCCAGGCCCTCGACCTCGGTGCCGAGCTGGGCGGCGGTGATGAAGGCCGCCGTCAGCGTGCCGCGGATCTCCTTGGCGGCGCTGGCCGACAGGTCGGCCGCCGTGGCGGGCATCGCCATCGCCAGCCCCACGAACACCGTCAACAGCCCCGCCAGTCGCCTGCTTGCCTTGCGCATCGCTCTCCTCCGTTCCCAAGGATCCCGGCGGCCCGCGCCGGACGCGGTGCGCGGGGCCGGCGGCGGCCACCGGGACAAAAAAGCCACATGGTGCAACAGTATCCACTTTTGCCCGCCCGAAGGGAATAACCCACCGGAAGAAAAGGACTCCCGCCCGAACCCGCCCCCCCGCAGCCCGCCGGTTCGCCTTACGTCACGGGGCGCCAGAGGGAGGCGGGCCGCAGCAGGCGGATCAGGTTGCGGGACTCGGCGGCGGCCGGCGCGGGGCTCCAGGGGGGCACCCGCGCGGGGGCGAGGTCGGCCCAGGTGGCGGCCTTCAGGGTGGTGCCGTCGGAGACCATCAGCACCGCCCCCTGCCGGGGGGTGGCGTACAGGGGGACGCCTTGGCTCCGGTAGGCGGCCACCACCGCCGGGCTGGGGTGGTGGTAGGGGTTGAAGCGCCCGGCGCTGATCACCGCCAGGTGGGGCGCCACCCGGGCCAGGAAGGCGGCGGTGCTGGAGCCGCCCGCGCCGTGGTGGGGGACCTTGAGGACCGTGGCCGACAGGTCCTGCCCCGAGGCCACCAGGGCCGCCTCGGCCCGGGCCCCGATGTCGCCTGTGAACAGGAAGGCGTGGCGGCCGTAGCCCAGCCGCACCACGAGGGAGGTGTCGTTCAGCCCCCGCAAGGCCACCGTCCGGCCCGGCCCGGGGGGCCCCAGCACCTCGGCCCGCACCCCGGCCAGGGGGGCGAACGGGCTGCCCCGGTGCAGGACCACGGGGGCCAGGCCGCCGGCGGCCAGGGCGGCGCGGAAGTCGGCCTCCAGGGCCGTGCCGGGGTTGTGGGTGCCGTTGGTGTAGACGGCCCCGGGGCGGAAGGCGCCGATCAGGTGGATCAGGCCCCCGGCGTGGTCCAGCTGGGGGTGGGTGGCCAGCAGCGCCACCCGGCGCACCCCCAGGCCGCGCAGGTACGGCGCCACCGCCAGGCGGCCCACGTCGAAACGCCCGAAGCGGGTGCCGCCGTCGATCACCAGGGCGTCGCCGGTGGGTCCCACCACCACGGCGGCGTCCCCCTGGCCCGCGTCCAGCAGGGCCACCCGCAGGGCCCCGGCGGGGGGCGCGGGGTGGAGGCAGACGAGCCACGCCGGCACCAGCACGGCGGCCCCGATCCCGGCCGCCTTCGGGCCCGCGTGGCGCCACCCGAGCCAAAGCAGCAGGCCGACGGCGTAGGTGGCGGCGAGCAGGGGCAGGGGCGGCGCCGGCACCCGGGCCAGGGCCCCCGGCAGGGCCGCGAACGCCCCCACCGCCCCCAGGAAGGCCGACAGGACCCCCTCCAGCAACCCCGGCACCGGCAGGAACCCCAGGGCCGGGGCGGACACGGCCGCCAGCAGGCAGGCGGGCAGCACCACCGCCCCGGTGACCGGCACCAGCAGCAGGTTGGCGAGGAACCCGGGCCAGGCCACCTGGCCGAAGTGCCAGGCCGCCAGGGGCGCGGTGGCGAGCCCCGCCGCCAGGGTCACGGCGACCGCCCCCTCAAGGGCGGACCGCAGTCGTTTCCCGCGGGTCGGCGGCCCCTGCCCGGGGGCGGGCGCCCGGAGCTGCGCCATCACCAGCAGGATGGCCAGCACCGCCGCGAAGGAGAGCTGGAACGAGGCCTCCCCCACGGCCCGGGGGTCGAGCCCCAGCACCACCAGGGCCGCCAGGGCGAGGGCCGTGGGGGTGTGGGCGCGGCGCCCCAGCAGCAGGGCCGACATCACCATCCACACCATCACCAGGGCCCTTAAGGTGGGGGTGCGCGCCCCCGCCAGCAGGGCGTAGGCCGTGACCGCCAGCAGGGCCGCGATGCCCGCCGCCTGGCGGGCGCTCACCCGCGCGGTCACGCCCGCCAGCCAGCCGCCGGGGACCAGCCACAGGGCCCAGCGGGCCAGCAGGAACACCAACCCCGCCACCAGCCCCAGGTGGGTGCCGGAGACCGCCAGCAGGTGGGCCAGCCCCGCCGCCTGAAAGCGGGTCCGTACGTCCTCCGGCACGGCGCGGCCGTCCCCGGTCACCAGGGCCTTCACCAGGGCCGCCGACGCCGGGGAGAGGGCGTCGCCGGCCAGGTCCCCGATCCGCGCCCGCCAGGCATGGACGGCCGTCAGGGGCCCCGGGGTCGCCGGGGTCACCTGCCACGCCGCCCGGCGGGAGATCGTGGCCCGCACCCGCACCCCCTGGCGCCACAGGTGAGCGGCGTAGTCGAAGCCCCCGGGGTTGCGCAGGGAGGTGACGGGCCGCAGGGCGGCGGTTGCCGTGAAGCGGTCGCCGAAAGCCGGGGCGGGCCCGTCGCCGTAACGGCTCACCCGTACCGTTCCCGACACGGGCACGGTGCGGCCGCCCACCGACACCGAGCGGGCCTCGGCCCGGAACACGGCCCGGTCCCGCTCCACGGCGGGCAGCTCGGCCACGGTGGCGGTCAGAACCACCCGTGCCCCGGCGAAGTGGGAGACGTCGTCCGGCGCCACGTGCCAGTAGCGGTACTGGCCGTAGAGCACCGTCAGCAGCACCAGGCCGTAGAGCAGGAGGCCGGACCGTCCGGCGCGGGGGAAGGCGAAGGCCCCCGCCAGGAGCAGCAGGCAGGCCACGACGGGCAGGTAGCTGAGCAGCTCGGACGCCGCCAGCCCCAGGAGCACGCA